>BNJT01002397.1_pt1 | contig 237125 bp, 347 predicted proteins | sample 8540491 | NCBI WGS metagenome assembly BNJT01 (sample SAMD00202455, study PRJDB9452) | human saliva metagenome | host: Homo sapiens | reverse complement strand
CGATAGATGATTTTTTTAGACGTAGATACCTTTTAAGTTATGCTATTCAGCCTTTTTAAAGTTCGTTTACAGCGCCTAAATCCATTTGCAGAAAGTATTTCATTAAGTTTAATAAGCCCTCTCTCCTTTTCTTTCTCAGTATAAAACTCACAATTACGATTTTCTAAAGCACCACGAAGTCGCCAATAAAAAGCTTCTGTTGCACCAATGTCCGCTTTCTTCAAACGAACAATTGCATTTTCAGCACCTATTTGTCGTAAAATATCGACATTATCAATACCAACTTTCTTTAATGCTCGTTCATACTTAACCGATAAATTCGGTAAATCACGAATCCGTCCAATCTTAGAGAGTGTAGAATCGAGTTTTTCCTTCCTTATTTGAGTAATTGAAAGAATGATCAAGGTTCTCATTAAAAACATTATCTTTCAAGATACTTTCAGTTAAAGCATAATAATCAGATAATACAAAGCGCTTATTGAGTTCATTTGTTGTAAAGGGTTTACATCCAAGTCCTTTTAGTTTTATCGAAAGCTCATCCTTAGCGCGCAAGTAAACCTTATTGTTGGCCCAAACAGCAAACATATCTTTTTCTTTATGAAACAAGCCATATCCTGTAAATAGATTTTTTACTTGTTACATCTCCGATAAGTTGATTTAACAAATCACATACTTTACTGATATGATCATTTGGGATTATGAGAGTTTTCATTTAAAAACTCCTCCTTACTTAAGGTTAATCACATACGACTATACCAAGAAGTACTTCTCAAAAATGGTTATATCATAACCAGTTAAAGATGACGAATATAAAATTTCAAATTTGTGAGAAAGATCGCAAATGCAAAATTTATTTATTGATAAACAACTAGATAAGAAAAAACAAGCTTATAGTTTAATATTTAACCATTAGAATTTTTAAAAATTCAGGAGTAAAATGACAGTAGGACTCTGTTCTTGAAGGCGGCGGCATGAGAGGAATGTTTACAGCAGGCGTTCTTGATGCACTCATGGAACAAAACATTCAAATAGATAAAAATTATTGGCGTTTCTGCGGGGGCATTATTTTGGCATAAATTATGCATCCAATCAAAAAGAAAGAGCGTTGAGATATAACCTAAAATATCTTAAAGATAAACGGTACATGGGATTTCATAGCCTTTTTACAACAGGCAACATTGTCAATAAAGACTTCGCTTTCTATGATCTCCCCTTTAATCTCGACCCTTTTGATCAAAATGAATTTGAAAAATCTCACATTGATTTCTATTTAGCTGCCACAAACATCGAGAATGGTGAAGCTGAATATTTCAAAATCGAAAATGTTTTTCAAAGAAATGGAATACTTCAGAGCAACCTCGGCCATGCCTTTTGTCTCGCAATTTGTGGAAATTAATGGGCAAAAATATCTAGACGGTGGAATTGCTGATAGTATTCCATTTGAAAAAGCACAAGAGCTCGGTTGTGATAAAATCATCGTTGTTTTAACCCAACCTATCGACTACCGTAAAACAAAATCTTCTTCTTTTTTATTCAAGCTTTTTTATCGCAAATATCCACATTTAGTTAAAACCTTAGAAAATCGCTACCGCACTTATAATGAACAAGTAGAAGAAATCATTCGTTTAGAAAAACAAAATAAAATCTTTGTAATCCGTCCAAATGTACCGCTCAATATAGGTCGATTAGAACGAGATGAAACCAAAATAAGAACTGTATATGAACTGGGTGAAAAATTCTCTCAGCACAAATTCAAGATCTCAAAATACTTAAGAAGTTGATTTTAAATAAACTATTTATCAAGTTTGGAATCTAGTTCACATTTTTCGTCAAGGAAAAATTTTCTTGATACTGTACATCAATACAGATATAATCTAGCCAAATTTAGATAACTCTATTCAAGAAGGTTTTTATATGGCAACTCAAGAAGAAAAAGCAAAAAAAGCGCTCGCTGCAGCACTTGGTCAAATTGAAAAAGCAATTCGGTAAAGGCTCAATTATGAAATTGGGCGATACTCAAGCCCTTGATGTAGAATCTGTTTCAACTGGTTCTTTAGGTCTTGATGTCGCTCTTGGTATTGGTGGTTTACCAATGGGTCGTATTGTTGAAATTTTTGGACCTGAATCTTCTGGTAAAAACAACTTTAACTTTTATCTGTCATCGCTCAAGCACAAAAAAGTAGGTAAAACCTGTGCGTTTATCGATGCGGAGCATGCACTTGATCCTATTTATGCAGCAAAACTTGGCGTTGATGTTAAAGAGCTCTTAGTCTCCCAGCCAGATAATGGTGAGCAAGCGCTTGAAATTTGTGATGCCTTAGTACGCTCTGGAGCTGTAGATGTGGTCATTGTGGACTCGGTTGCTGCACTTACCCCAAAAAGCTGAAATTGAAGGTGAAATGGGTGATTCACACATGGGTTTACAAGCCGTTTAATGTCTCAAGCACTACGTAAATTAACCGGTCAAATCAAAAATGCAAACTGTCTCGTTATCTTCATTAACCAAATTCGTATGAAAATTGGTGTCATGTTTGGTAACCCTGAAACTACAACTGGTGGTAACGCACTAAAAATTCTATTCTTCTGTGCGTTTAGATATCCGTCGTACTGGTTCAGTTAAAGATGGAGATGAGGTCATTGGTAACGAAACTCGTGTTAAAGTAGTCAAAAACAAATTAGCCGCACCTTTCCGCCAAGTTGATTTCCAAATTCTTTACGGAGAAGGTATTTCGAAAGCTGGCGAATTAATTGAGCTCGGTGTTAAACACAAACTAGTTGAGAAATCTGGTGCATGGTATGCATACAACGGTGAAAAGATTGGTCAAGGTAAAGCCAATGCGATGAAATGGTTACATGAAAACCCTGCAAAATCAGACGAACTTGAAGCGAAGCTTCGTGCTGAATTAGTCGCTAACCCAGAACAAGCATTAATGGCGGACATTGAACAATCTAATGATGACGCAGAAAGCGATTTCTAATCACTAAAAGTGCGGTCAAAATTGACCGCACTTTTCATTTCACCCGTATTTCACCTAAAAGGAATTTTTATGTCTTCTCTTGCCTTGAGCTATGTTGTTAATTTACTTGCTCGACGTGAATATAGCGAATTTGAACTACGCAATAAAATGCAGGAAAAAGCATTTACAGAAGATGAGATCGATGAAACGATTGCTTACTGTCAGACTGGCAAAATGATAAACGATTTGCTGAAAATTATTTTCACACACGTTCGCAGCGTGGATATGGTGCAAATCGTATCAAACAAGAATTACGTCAACTGAAAGGTGTATCTTCAGACGTAATCAATGAAGCCCTCACAGAAAGTGAAATTAATTGGATTGAGATAGCAGAAAAGGTTCTACACAAAAAGTTTCCTAATTATGCAGAACCTCAACCAATCAAAAGCAAACAAAAAATTTGGCAGTATATGCTCTCTCATGGATTTTATTCTGAAGAATTTAACGATTTTATCGGAAATGGAATAGAAGACTGATGAGCCTAAAGAAATAAATCCCTAATACTGTAAAAATTAAACAACCAACTAAATGGCTAACTAAAACGAACAATCCATTTACCCACTCTTCTTTAAAAAAGAGTTCTATTACTTCGCCTGAAAAAGAAGAAAAGGTGGTGAGAGCACCAAGAAATCCAGTCACTAAGAATAATCGCCATTCAGGGCTAAATTGAGGAAATAACCAAAAGGCGGCCACTAAAATCCCCATCAAAAAACAGCCAATAAAGTTCGCCACAAGTGTACCAAATGCAACTGTGCTAAATAGTGAATTCAACCAAAGACCTAATCCCCATCGTAAGGATGCACCGATGGCTGCACCAGTGCTCACAAGAATGATTGACTGAAACATTTATTTGATACCAAAAAGCTCCGCCAAATGTTTGGCTACCGCTTCGTCTTTATTGAATCCAATCTCTTCCAATTCGGGGCAAGCTTCTTTTAGACGAGGATCAGCATTCGCCATCACATAACCTTTACCAGTCAAAGAAAGCATTTCAACATCATTTTGACCATCACCAAAAGCAATACAATCTTTTAATCCATAATTTCTATTTTCTAATAGATGAGCTAATGCATCACCTTTAGATACATTTTTGTTCATGACCTCTAAGCAAGTCACAGCGGAGTACACTATCGTCGTTTTATCACCAAAATGCGTTCTAAGATAATCTTCCAGTTCTACAAGATCTTTTCGGATCCTCGAGCAATAAAAATACTTTCTCAGTTCCTCTGCCATGATGTTTTGTGAAATCAACCACCTCATACATGAAGCCTGAATCCTTGTGATATTTTGCTAATTCAGGCACATCTATATTGATAAACCAACCATCATCTTGATAAGTATTGATACAAATCTTGGTACGATCAAAAGGGATTTTTATACAACTCAAGCACGATTTCTTCTGGAAGACTATTGCTATAAATAAGATTACCTTTTAGGTCGCGTACTCTCGCGCCATTGGAAGTGATCATTACAGCATGCTCCGCGCCAATCTTACCCAAAAATAGAAGAAACATCCGTGTGATTACGGCCTGTCGCTAAAAATAATATCAACATCTTTTTGTTCTAATTTATTTAATATCTCAATTGTAAAATCACCAATAACATGATTGAGTTAAGTAGAGTGCCGTCAAGATCAGAAACAACGGCTTTAAATGGAAGTTGTTGCATAAAACCACCTGTATAAAAAAATGAATCTGTATCATACCAAAAACGACACGATTTTTGACCGCACTTTCTATCATAAAAACGACATTCATTGATAAAAATAAAAAGGCGCATCTCTCGATACGCCTTCTTTATCTAACTCGTTACAGTTAATACATCAATTATTTGATGATTTTCGCAACAACACCAGCACCTACTGTACGGCCACCTTCACGGATTGCGAAACGTAAAACCTTGGTCCATCGCGATTGGGTGGATTAAGCTTACTGTCATTTTTGATGTTATCACCAGGCATTACCATTTTCCACGCCTTCTGGTAACTCGATAGTACCAGTTACGTCAGTTGTACGGAAATAGAACTGTGGACGGTAACCTTTGAAGAATGGAGTGTGACGACCACCTTCATCTTTTGATAATACGTAAACTTCTGATTCAAAATCAGTGTGTGGAGTAATTGAACCTGGTTTCGCTAATACTTGACCACGTTCGATTTCTTCACGTTTGGTACCACGTAATAATGCACCGATGTTTTCACCTGCACGACCTTCGTCAAGTAATTTACGGAACATTTCAACACCAGTTACTGTTGTTTTTAGTTGTTGGTTTGATACCAACGATTTCAACTTCATCACCAGTACGGATGATACCACGCTCAACACGACCTGTTACTACTGTACCACGACCTGAAATTGAGAACACGTCTTCGATTGGAAGAAGGAACGGTTGGTCAATTGCACGCTCTGGCTCAGGAATGTAAGTATCTAAGTGGTTTGCTAACTCAAGGATTTTTTCTTCCCATTCTGCAACACCGTTTAATGCTTGTAATGCTGAACCACGTACGATTGGAGTATCGTCACCTGGGAAGTCATATTGAGAAAGAAGTTCACGAACTTCCATTTCTACTAATTCTAATAACTCTTCGTCATCTACCATGTCGCATTTGTTTAAGAATACGATGATGTAAGGTACACCTACTTGGCGACCTAATAAGATGTGTTCACGAGTTTGTGGCATTGGACCATCTGTCGCTGCTACTACTAAGATTGCACCGTCCATTTGCGCCGCACCGGTAATCATGTTTTTAACATAGTCCGCGTGTCCTGGGCAGTCAACGTGTGCGTAGTGACGAGTTGGAGTATCGTATTCAACGTGTGAGGTGTTGATGGTGATACCACGCGCTTTTTCTTCTGGCGCGTTATCGATTTGGTCGAATGCACGAGCTGCACCACCGTAGTGTTTTGCTAATACGGTTGTGATTGCTGCTGTTAAAGTTGTTTTACCGTGGTCAACGTGGCCGATTGTACCCACGTTTACGTGCGGTTTTGTACGTTCAAATTTTTCTTTAGACATTTAAAGAGTCCCTCTAAATAGACACGGTTATCGATGGGTAAATTAAACCACATTAACCAATAAAATCATTACTATTTAATAAAGGAAAGAGGAATTTGGAAGGCTGGTGCTGATAGGCGGATTTGAACCGCCGACCTCACCCTTACCAAGGGTGCGCTCTACCAACTGAGCTATATCAGCGTTTGGAGCGGGCAGCGGGAATCGAACCCGCATCTTTAGCTTGAAGGCTAAGGTAATAGCCATTATACGATGCCCGCAGTCCTAAATTCATCTGTCCCATCAGAATTCATTTAGAAAATGGTGGAGGGAGAAGGATTCGAACCTTCGAAGGCTGAGCCAACAGATTTACAGTCTGCCCCCTTTGGCCGCTCGGGAACCCCTCCACGCTAAATGAATACTTGTTTACTAAAGGATGGTGCCGACTACCGGAATCGAACTGGTGACCTACTGATTACAAGTCAGTTGCTCTACCTACTGAGCTAAGTCGGCGTGTTGTAAGCAAGTGAGGCGTATTATATGGAAAAATTTTATGCCTGACAAGTTTTTATGAAAAAAATGCGTTTTTAACTATTCGTCTAATTTACAAGCAAAAAGCCACATTCTTGCTTTAAAACTCATCACTTTTAATAAAAAACGATGATCACAACTCATTTATAGGGTATATTTTGTCCAATTTTTTCACTCTAGATATAAAGCACCGTGGAAATTACCGAACAACTCACGCCCTTTCTGAACTTTAGCCGTCAACAATGGGCCGAATTAAGAAAAATCTGTTCCGCTAAAAATTAACGGAGCAAGATCTCAAACCGCTTTTTAGGTTTTAATGAAGAGCTTTCTCTCGATGAAGTGAGCACCATTTACCTGCCACTTGCACGTCTTATTAACTACTACATTGACGAAAAACCTTCGCCGCCAAAACCGTTTTAAATCGTTTTCTTGGCGGACAAAGCCCTAAAGTCCCTTACATCATTAGTATCGCGGGTAGTGTTGCTGTCGGGAAAAGTACATCGGCACGTATTTTGCAATCTTTGCTAACCCACTGGCCTACCGAACGAAAAAGTTGATCTGATTACTACTGATGGTTTTCTTTTATCCATTAGAGAAACTTAAAAAAAGATGATTTGCTACAGGCTTCCCTATTTCTTATGATACGGCCAAATTAATTCGTTTTTAGCTGATATCAAATCAGGCAAGCCATCTGTAAAATCGCCTATTTACTCTCATCTGACTTACGATATCGTTCCTGATAAATTTGATATTGTTGACCAACCGGATATTTTTAATTTTAGAAGGACTAAATGTTCTCCAAACAGGTTCAAATAAAAGCCAATCAAACCTTCGTGTCTGATTTTGTGGATTTCTCCATTTACGTTGATGCAGACGAGAACTTACTCAAAGAATGGTACATCAAACGATTCTTAAAAATTCCGTCAAAGTGCTTTCACCAATCCCGATTCCTATTTTTAAACATTACGCTAATCTCTCTGAGCAAGAAGCCATTGAAACAGCCAGTAACATTTGGGATAACATTAACGGATTGAATTTAAAAACAAAACATTCTGCCGACTCGTGAGCGCGCCAATCTCATTCTTAGAAAAGGTGAAAAATCATGAAGTTGAATTAGTGAAATTAAGAAAATAAAAAAAGAGCGGTCAATTTGACCGCTCTTTTCTCACTGCCTACGACATTCTTCCATTCTCAATGCCAATTACCTGATCGCAAATAGCCATGGTAGACTGGCGATGGCTCACGAGAATAATCAATTTTTCTGCTTTCACGTTCAACAATGATTTCAAAATCATCGCTTCGTTTAAACTATCCAAATTGCTAGTCGGTTCATCAAGTAAAATAATCGGTGCATTGTGTAAGAATGCACGGGCAATACCGATACGCTGTTTTTCACCATCAGACAGGGTTACCGCCTAATTCGGTCATCTTAGTTTGATAACCTTCGGGCAAACTCAAAATGAAATCATGAATTGACGCTTTCTTCGCGGCTTCCATAATTTCTTCCAAGGTTGCATCACGGCGCGCAAGGCGAATATTTTCCTCAATGGTTTCGTTGAAAATATAGGTTTGCTGAGTAATGTACGCCATATTGTCACGCAAACTACGGGTGTTGATATTCGGTAAGCTTTCGCCATTAATTTTAATGCTACCCGATTTAGGATCGTAAAAACGCATCAGCAGTTTTAACAGGGTACTTTTACCGCTGCCACTTCTGCCGTGAATACCTAAGATTTCCCCTTTTTTTACTGACAAGCTGACATCCGATAAAATTTGTTCTTCACTGTAAGCAAAGTTGACGTTCTCTACATCAATGCGAGAAACCTCTTTCAAATCGACCGCACTTTCTACGTCTTTTAATTCGGGTTCTTCTGCTAGCAAACTCAATACACGCTCACCTGAAGCCAAGGTTTGTAACAAGTTGCTTGAAAGGTTACTTAACGCAATAACCGGGCCATAGCTAGACATCAATAAAATCACGCCGATTAAAAAGGCAGAAAAATCAATCTTATCTAGACTAAACAAAATTAAGCCTGTGAATAACATAATGATGTTAAACGCTGATACTGCCACTTCAGTGTAAACGCGCACTTTCGCTTCTTGGTCTTTAATACGTTCAAAAGCCGTATCAATTTTTTGACTGCGTTGTTGAATTTCATCTAACCGTTGTTTCGCATAGCCAAAAAGTTGAATTTCTTTCATGCCTCGTACGCTGTCGAGGAAGAAATCATTCATTTCTCCTACTAGCTCACGATAGCGTCGACCATCTTCACGCGCCAATTTGGTGGTAATAATGGGTAGAATCACGCCCACTGTTAAATAAGCGGCTAATGCTACAACTACAAACCAGCCTGAAAGATGCCCAAAGACCAACAATAAAATTGCAGAAGTAAAGAACGCAATCATAATCGGTGCAATAGTGTGCGCATAGAACACTTCGAGCAATTCAATATCATTGGTGACTAATGACACTAATTGCCCCGCTTGTTTATCTTGCAACTTCACAAAAGCCAAGCGACGCAAAGAAGAAACACTTTATCGCGCAATAATGCCAACAATTTAAAGGCGATATAATGCCCAGACATTTGCTCTAAATAACGCAATGCGCCACGAGCCACCGCTAACACGATAAGTGCGGTCAAAATGCCAGAAAAACTTAAATGGGTGTCAAAGTTTAATAAATTTACTAAACCCATCGCTCCAAGCACCATAATAAAGATAGCGGCAAGGAAACCGAGCGTTCCCATGGTGATAGTAAACGCCATGATATGAGCCAATGGAGTCACTAGTTTCAGCAAATGCCCCATCACAACAAAACCATTTTTACGCATTTTCCACCTCTCTAATTTGTTCTAAATCTTTTTGTTGTTGGAACATTTCAGCATACGCACCTTGTTTTTCCATGAGGTCTTTATGTGTGCCTTGCTCAATCAATTTGCCTTGTTCAAGCACGTTAATGCAGTCTGCATTCACGGCATTCGCCAAGCGGTGAGAAATCATCACAATGGTTTTTGTTGTTTAAATTGCTGAATGAACTGCAAAAATAATTTCTTCGCTTTCTACATCAATGTTACTGGTCGCTTCGTCAAAAAAATATAAAGTGACGCATTGTGTAATAACGCGCGTGCTAAAGCTAAACGTTGAATTTGACCGCCAGATAAATTCGCGCCACGGCTTAATAGCGGCATATCTAATCCACCATTATCTCGAACGAATTGCGCCAGATTGACTTGCTCTAAACACGCATAAATTTGTTCATCTGTAGCATCAATTTTCGCCATGGTCATATTTTCGCGCAGCGTACCTTTAAACACGTAACTGCTATGGCTCACCAAAGAGACTTTTTCGTAAAACGAATGACGATCAATCTCTTGAATTTCTTGGCCGTTGAACAAAAATCTTACCTTGTTGCGCTTGATTAAAAGCCCATTAGCAATGAAACCAAGGTCGATTTACCACAACCACTTTTTCCCCACAAATACCGTAAGCTGATTTGGTAAGATACTTAAATCTAAGCCTGTAATCGCTGGTTTCTCTTCGCTGTAAGCAAAATGCAGATCTTGAATATCCACTTGAATGGCATTTTTCGCTGCAAAAATCGACCGCTTGTGTTTGAGTTTCCACGGGCGTATCTAACAATGTGAATATCTTATCTGATGCGGCTTTACCATTCATCGCCACATGGAAGAAAAGAACCCAATAAACGAAGTGGAATAAAGAATTCAGAAGAAAGTAGAATAAATAAAATGACGCCTAATACGGTTAATTGATCGGCTTGGAATTGCAACAACGCCGTTAAAAATCCCGATTGCTGCCCCACCGTAAGCAAGTAAATCCATCAGTGACACTGAATTAAGCTGCATGGTCAGCACTTTCATGGTAATTTTGCGGAAATGTTCTGCTTCTTCATCCATTGCTTTCGCTTTATAAGCATCATCTTGATAGATTTTTAGCGTAATTAAACCCTGTAAGTTATCTAAGAAACTGCTGCCTAAACCCACATAAATGGACCAATATTTTTGCCAAGAGTTTTTTTCGCAATTTTATTCACCGCAATAATCGACATTGGAATAAGCGGTACACAAATCAACAAAAATTACGGCTGTTTTAAAGCTGAAAAAAAGATCAGAAAAAAGCGAAGAGTGTGAGCAGGGGCAAGCAAAGCTATAAAAAAAGCTGAGGCAAATAACGCCCAAAAGTAGATTTCAAGTTGTTCCACACCTTCTGAAGCCACTTGAATGATGTTTGACGTAGATTGTTGATTTACTTGGTTAAGTGGCATGGAGGCCAATTTGCGATAGATGAGGGCTACGCAGCTCATGTTTGACTTTCGTACTAGCAAAAATAAGAGGCCTGCACCGATTTTTTTACCTGCGAAGGCACGTAACGCCAAAGCAGCAACCAAAACAATGCCCAAAAATGACCGCACTTATAGGGCCCAATTCGTTAAAAATAAGCCGCCTGTAAAATATAAGAAAACACGACGGCACTGATAATCCCACCAATTAACGCCACCCAGTTCCATAACACCGTGATGCCAATCCATTTTTTTACTGTCGGCCACCGTGTTAATTAGGGCGTTTATCTATCATCATAATGATTGCTCCTAAAAACAAAAAGAAGTACGCACATTACTATGCGTACTTTGCTATCAATCTAACAACTAAAAAAACGAGTCTATTTCGTATCATTGTCCTTAAACGATAAAAAAATCGTGAAAAATTATAGTAAAGAATACACACAAATAATAGATCTAATTGAAAAATTATTTCTATTTCTAAACAAAATAAAAAAATACCGCACTCAGTTTTCCTAAGTGCGGTCATTCTCAGTGATATTTTTGAATATTAGACTAAACGTCTAAGTTTGCTCGCAACGCATTCATTTCGATGAATTCACGACGCGGCTCAACTTCATCACCCATTAATGTGGTGAAGAGTTGGTCTGCTGCAACAGCATCTTTAATTGATACTTTTAACATACGACGAGCATTTGGATCCATGGTGGTTTCCCAAAGTTGCTCAGCGTTCATTTCACCCAACCCTTTATAACGTTGGATTTCTAAGCCACGACGAGATTCTTTCATTAACCATTCAACGGCTTGTTCAAATGATTGAACTGGTTGAGTTTTTTCACCACGAGTAACGTAAGCGCCCTCTTCTAGCAAGCCATTCACTTGCTGACCGAATGCGGTAATCTTTGCAAATTCATTGCCCGTTACAAAATCAAAGTTGATGAAGTAATCGGTATCAATACCATGTTTACGAACAGTAATGACTGCTTCATATACTTGGCGTTCACTGTTAAATTGCGTTCTTGCCGAACATAAATGTGCTTCCGTTTCTTTTGCGGTTAAGTACGCAACAAAAAGAATTCGCCCAATTTTCGACTGCACTTTCATTACGCATTAACTCAACGGTTAATTGTGGTTGATAAACCAAACCTTGTAACAATGGCTCTGGATAGTAACGACTTAAACGAGTAATTAATTTCTGAACATTGTTATATTCGCCTACTAATTTCTCAAACACTAAATCATTCATTGCCGGTGCATTAGCACTGATATGTAACGCTGCACCATCTAACGCAAGCATTAACTCATATTGCACCATTTCGTCGTTATCTTTGATGTAACGCTCTTGTTTACCTTTTTTCACTTTATAAAGTGGTGGCTGAGCAATATACACGTAACCACGCTCAATTAATTCCGGCATTTGACGATAGAAGAAGGTCAACAATAAAGTACGAATGTGTGAACCGTCCACGTCCGCATCAGTCATGATAATGATGTGATGATAACGTAATTTATCTGGATTATATTCATCGCGGCCAATACCACAGCCTAGCGCCGTAATTAATGTACCCACTTCTTGAGAAGAAAGCATTTTGTCAAAACGTGCTTTTTCAACGTTAAGAATCTTCCCTTTTAACGGTAAAATTGCTTGAGTTTTACGATCACGACCAGATTTTGCCGAACCACCCGCAGAATCCCCTCCACGAGGTAAAGTTCTGAAAGAGCAGGGTCTTTTTTTCTTGGCAGTCTGCTAATTTACCCGGAAGGCCCGCAATATCTAATGCGCCTTTACGACGGGTCATTTCGCGGGCTTTACGAGCCGCTTCACGCGCACGTGCAGCCGTAATAATTTGATTTACAATGATTTTCGCATCGGCTGGATTTTCTAATAGATATTCCTGCATGCGCTCATTCATGGCAGATTCAACCGCACTTTTCACTTCAGAAGACACTAATTTGTCTTTTTGTTTGCGAAGAGAATTTAGGATCTGGCACTTTTCACCGAAATAATCGCCACCAAACCTTCACGCGCATCGTCACCTGATGTGCTCACTTTCTCTTTTTCAATAACCCTTCGCTTTCCATATAATTATTTAAGCTACGAGTTAATGCACCACGGAAACCGGCCAAGTGTGTACCACCATCACGCTGTGGAATGTTATTGGTAAAGCAATAAACGTTTTCGTTTACGCCATCATTCCATTGCAATGCAACTTCCACGCCAATACCGTCTTTTTCAGCTGAAAAATAGAATGGTTTTGGGTGAATTGGATTTTTATTTTTATTTAAATATTCAACGAACGCTTGAATACCACCTTCGTAATGGAAGTGATCTTCTGTGCCATCACGTTTATCGATTAAAACGAATCGATACACCAGAGTTTAAGAATGAAAGCTCACGTAAACGTTTTGCTAAAATTTTGTAATCGAAAGTTGTAATTGCAAAGATTTCTGGACTTGGCCAGAAACGCACCGTTGTACCCGTCGCTTGCGTTTCACCGATAATAGTTAAAGGCCCTTGAGGCTCACCTAAGTGATAGAATTGCTCGTACACATGACCTTGGCGACGAATGGTTAATTGCAATTTATCAGAAAGTGCATTTACTACCGAAACACCCACGCCGTGCAGAAACCACCTGATACTTTATAAGAGTTATCATCGAATTTACCGCCCGCATGAAGCACTGTCATAATTACTTCGGCTGCAGAAACACCTTCTTCCGGATGAATATCTACTGGAATACCACGGCCATCATCTTGTACGGAAACAGAATTATCATCATGAATGGTCACGATAATATCGGAACAATGCCCCGCAAGGGCTTCATCGATCGCATTATCCACCACCTCAAACACCATATGGTGTAGGCCTGTTCCATCATCGGTATCCCCAATATACATGCCCGGACGTTTCCGAACCGCATCAAGCCCTTTTAAGACTTTAATACTTGATGCACCATAAGCATTTTCTGTAACCGGTGTTTCTGACATAGTTTTTCTCTATTTTGTAATGAAAATTGTGCGGAATTATAGCAAAAAACTGACTATTTTGCGAAATAAAAGTGCGGTCAAAATTTTCGCTGTTTAAAAACCAATAAACAAGTACATAGCATATTAAAACAATATGACGAGTTTTATCTAAACTCGTCTTTTTTATTGTATTAACACTTATTTCCAAATATGGTTATTTAACCCAAGTTCTTTCACCATATCTGTGAAACCTTTGATACTCGAAATATAATCACGAATCGTACTGTCTTCCAGCAAGGACTTTTCAAAAGATGGTTCAAAACTATTCTTTCCTAAATTAGCCGCAACAATCACTTCTCGGTTACGAAGTACCATCGAAATAGGACAATTAAATTTCTCTTTCAAGCTGCAAAAGCGTTCCATTAACTTAGGCGATAAGGCATATCTGGCTAAGATTTGATCTTCAGTAAACACATCAAAATAACGATTAAAAGATGGACTATCCATCAAAGCAATTTCACCTTCTTTTCTTAAACACCCCTCCTTCTTATCGCAAACATAAACCCAATGGGCCAGTTCTTTAGGGAAGGTCGCTTTAAATAAAATGCCTTGAAAGGTCGTGGTCCTTAATCCTTTCATCATTTTTCCACTCGGTTCCATATTAAACGCTGCAAAATCACAGATTTCAACTTCAGTCTGGTCAAGCTCACCCAAAATTAAATCCTCACTACGATAACTCGCCGGATAACTATCGTAAACTGAGAAAAAATCATTAAGATGAAGCCCCCGGTCTGGTCTAAAGTGGAAGCCAAACTCCTGGACAATCGTGTTAATTACCCGAGTTTTAAATTCTGCAATAAAGCGTTTATATCTAAAAAATAAGCGACGAAAACAATAAATGAGCACACCAAGAATCAATGCCGTACTTAATAGATTCTCACTCCCTATCGCGCCGAGAAGCAAAAATAACCCAAAAAAACAACCCTATTATCGATTTGTTAATAAGGGATTTTATGGCTAAACGTTCCTCATCTAATTTTTTTCCAATCCAAGAAAAACGAATCCCTTCAATCTCTTTTGGTGTATTCATTGTTTTTCCACTTATTGTTTAAAATAAATTACCCACATTAGGGACTTCCGCTTCATTCTGAGGAATATCGAAAAATGTTCCTTTCTGGAAATTAAACAAGTTTGCAATTAAATTCGACGGAAACATTTCCACAGCATTGTTATACTCTTCAACTGCTGAATTATAAGTACGTCTCGCTGCAGAAATTTGCTCTTCTACATCGCTAAGTACGGTCTGAATTTGCATAAGATTTTGATTGGCCTTGAGATCAGGGTAATTTTCTAGACGAACCTGTAAATGACGTAATACCCCCGAAATTTCATTATTGATTTGAAATTTTTCACTTGTGGTATGAGCTAATTTAGCACTTTCACGTAACGTCACGATTCGCTCAAGCAAGCTACGCTCATGCGACATATATTCCTTTGCTGTGGCAACAAGGTTTGGCAACAAATCATAACGACGCTTTAACTGAACATCCACACTAGCTTCAACACTGCTCACTTGATTACGTCTCATAACCAATTTGTTATACATTGAAATGGTGAAAGCTAAAGTTACAACAACAATACCTGCGACTACACTCATCATTATTTTCTCCATAAAAAATTATCCCTGCTTAGTATAGGGAAAAGCGTAATAAAAATCCATTCTCTTAGACAATTTTTTTGTTGATAAAAAAATCAATAAAAAAATAAACAAAAACCAAGAATTTAACTTATTCACTTCCTATTCATATCGACGCAAAGTGCAGTCAAATTTTACGAAGATTTTTTTCGAGACCAAATCCTTCTTTATTATTGTGATTTTATGTACAAAAAAATATACTCCAAGTGAAGATAATGCTGGCAAATAACAATCATTCTCAATAATTAAGTGAAAAACAATCACTTACCCACTTATTTTATAAGGAAAATAAGGGTATTTTTTTGATTACGATCAAATAAATTTCCCTCATCAAAGGCATATCATAGGCAAATTAACCATACAAGTAACGTGCCAATTGGAGTGATTATATGCAACGAAGTGATGGATTATTTTCTGCTTTAGCAGAAGTTTCCCGTCGGGATTTTATGAAGTTATGTACCGCACTTGCGGCGACTATGGGGTTAAGTTCAAAAGCGGGTGCAGAAATGACCGCTGCTTTAACCGAACCTAAACGTCCACCAGTATTATGGATTGGTGCGCAAGAATGTACGGGTTGTACTGAATCCTTGCTACGCGCGACCCACCCAACAGTAGAAAACTTGGTATTGGAAATGATTTCCTTAGAATACCACGAAACTCTTTCTGCAGCCTTTGGGGAACAAGCTGAAGATAACAAACACAATGCAATTAAACAGTATTATGGAAAATATGTTTTAGTCGTAGATGGATCTATTCCGGTGAAAGACGGTGGCGTCTATTGTATGGTAGCAGGCAAACCGATTGTAGAACACATCCAGAAGCAGCTAAAGGTGCTGCCGCAATTATTGCGATCGGTTCTTGTGCAGCATGGGGCGGCGTACCTTCTAGTGGCGGCAACCCAACTGGTGCAAGCAGCTTGTCTGAAGTATTACCAAAAGGCACTCCGGTGATTAATATTCCAGGTTGTCCACCCAATCCACACAACTTCCTTGCAACTGTCGCTTATATTCTTACTTATAAGAAACTACCAGCAATGGACAAATTAAATCGTCCATTATTCGCTTACGATCGCTTAATTCACGAAAACTGCTATCGTCGTCCACACTTTGATGCGGGTCGCTTCGCTAAAGAGTACGGCGATTACGGTCACCGTAACGGTTGGTGTTTGTATCATCTCGGTTGTAAAGGACCAGAAACTTACGGTAACTGCTCTACTTTAGAATTCTGTGATGTCGGCGGTAATAACTGGCCGGTAGGTATCGGACACCCTTGTTATGGTTGTAACGAAAAAAGGCGTCGGCTTTACTAAAGGTATCTTCCAATTAGCGGGCGTAGAAAACCCAACACCACGCGTTGAAAAACCAGATGTTAATAATACCGAAGGTTCAGGTGCAACCATGACCGCCATTGGTTTATTAGGTGGTGCAGCTGCAATTCTAGCAGGCGTGAGTGTTGTGACCTTACGCGAATTAAGCGCTCAACATAAAGCCCGTTCCGAAGCTAAAGCCGCAGAGAAAGAACAACATACAGGTAAATAAGATGGATAGACGAAAATTTCTAAAAGCAGGTATGCTTGGCGGAATCGCTTCCTCCTTGCCTGTGTCGAGTGCGCAGGCAACGGAAACGGTTGAGCCCATTCCTGGCGCACTAGGAATGCTTTACGACTCTACCCTTTGTGTAGGTTGTCAAGCATGTGTGGCTGAATGTCAAAACGTAAACCACACCCCCGTGAACCCAAAAGGTGATCAAACTTGGTCAAATAACGACAAACTCACCCCATTTACTCGTAACGTGATTCAAGTATGGAGTGATGGCAACGGCACAAATAAAGACAAAACAGAAAACGGCTATGCTTATGTGAAAAAACAATGTATGCATTGCGTTGACCCTAACTGTGTTGCGGTTTGTCCTGTTCAAGCACTTACTAAAGATCCAAAAACGGGTATCGTAAAATATGATCCCGATATCTGTACTGGTTGCCGTTATTGCATGGTTGGCTGTCCTTTTGATGTACCAAAATACGACTATGACAATCCATTCGGTGAAATCAGCAAATGTGAACTCTGTAACCAAAAAGGTGTTGAACGTTTAGATAAAGGCGAATTACCTGGTTGCTGTCATGTTTGTCCAACTGGCGCCATTATTTTTGGTACACGTGAAGAATTATTGGCTGAAGCTAAACGTCGTTTAAGCTTATTACGTGGTACTGAATATGATTACCCGCGTCAAAGCGTCAATAGTACAGATAAATACCGTGCTACCGTGCCGGCATATCAATATCACATCTACGGTGAAAAAGAAGGTGGCGGTACACAGGTACTCGCCTTAAGTGGTGTTCCTTTTACTAATCTTGGTTTACCAGACTTAGATGAAGTCGCGACAGGTTCTCGTGCGGCGCATTTGCAACACTTCTTGTATCGCGGTTTAGCATTACCGTTAGTCGCACTTGCCGGTCTAACCTTTATGACTTACAAAAATATGCACGGCGATAAAATTGCTGAGCGTATTGCAGCACAAAAAGAAGCCATGCGTCAGGCACGCAAGGAAATCGAAGAAGCGGAGGATGAGCATCATGAGTAATCCACGTCCGGTAGGCGGTCGCCTTGTTTCTGCCGCAATTCTCTTTTTTGCACCACTTGCCGTGCTTTGCGTTTTATTAATTTTAAAACGTTTAGTGTTTGGTATTGGTTCCGTAACCGCACTTAATGGCGGTTATCCTTGGGGTTTATGGATTGCCTTTGACTTACTTGTCGGTACAGGATTTGCCTGTGGTGGTTGGGCACTCGCTTGGACCGTGTACATTTTTCAATAAAGGGAAATATCACGCTCTTGTTCGCCCAGCATTGCTTGCAAGTTTATTCGGCTATTCCCTTGGTGGTTTATCTATCACTATTGATATGGGACGTTATTGGCATTTACCGTATTTCTACATTCCAGGGCAGTTCAACACGAACTCTGTTCTATTTGAAACAGCATTTTGTATGACGGTGTATATCATCGTGGTAACCCTAGAATTTGCCCCAGTATGGCTTGGTTTCTTCGGCTTGAAAAAATGGTTTAATAAACTGAATAAAAATCATGTTCTTCATTATTGCCTTGGGTGCCTTATTACCGATGATGCACCAATCATCTATGGGTTCCTTGATGATTGTGGCTGGTCATAAAGTCCATCCGGTATGGCAAAGCTATGAAGTCTTACCGATACTCTCCTTACTGACTGCTTTCATTATGGGCTTCTCTATCGTGATCTTTGAAGGCTCCTTAGTTAAAGCGGGTCTTGCAGGAAAAACGCCAGATGAACGTCATTTATTTACTCAATTGGCACGCGTCACTGCAGGCTTAATTTTCTGTTTCTTAGCAGTTCGTTTTGGTGAGTTAATTTATAACGATAAACTGCAAATGGTTGTGGGTTTCGATAAATTAACTAAATTTGAAGCATGGATGTTCTGGATGGAAGTCTGGTTGATGGTATTACCGTTACTGACCCTCTTCCTCGGGGAGAAAAAATCAGATTCCCGTTGGTTATTTATTTCGGCATTAAGCATGTTACTCGGTGCAGCATTATGGCGTATGAACTACTCGCTTATCATGTATAATCCGGGCAACGGCTATCAATATTTCCCATCTGCGGAAGAATTGCTTATTTCAATCGGCTTCGTTTCTATTGAAGTATGTGCCTATATTTTAATCATTCGTTTTATTCCCTGTATTACCGGTATTTAAAGAAAAAAACATACCGAAGACTCAGAAAAAAATTATTGCCGAAAAAAAGCGGCATTCAGCAAAAAAAGTTAGCGGAGCAGAATAATGTCAGAAAAAAACGTATCTCAATTGACCCAATTACCCGTATTGAGGGTCATTTACGTATTGATTGCGAAATTGAAAATGGTGTCGTCACCAATGCTTGGTCCTCTGGAACCATGTGGCGTGGTATGGAAAATATCGTAAAAGGTGCAGACCCTCGTGATGCATGGATGATTATGCAACGTATCTGTGGTGTATGTACCACGGTACACGCGATTATCAGCGTACGTGCCGTAGAAGATGCTATTGGTGCTAAAGTTCCCGTCAATGCACAATACATTCGTAACATGATTCTTGCTGCACACAGCATTCACGACCATATCGTGCATTTCTATCAACTATCCGCGATGGACTGGGTGGATATTACCGCTGCGCTACAAGCTGATCCTGAAAAAGCAGCAGACATGCTAAAAGGTGTCTCTACATGGTCATTAAACAGTGCTAACGAATTCCGCAACGTACAGAAAAAAATTCAAGCATTAGTGGACAGCGGACAACTTGGTATTTTCGCTAACGGTTACTTCGGTCATGCTGCAATGAAACTTCCACCAGAAGTAAACCTCATTGCCGTAGCACACTATTTGCAAGCCCTTGAATGTCAGCGTGATGCTAACCGTGTAGTCGCATTACTCGGTAGTAAAACACCACACATTCAAAACTTGGCGATTGGTGGTGTAGCAAACCCAATTAACTTGGATTCCCAAGCGGTACTAAACCAAGAACGTCTCATGTTCGTGAAAGCTTGTATCGATCGCTTAACTGACTTCATTAACCAAGTGTATAAAGTAGATGCAGCAGTATTTGCGGCTTACTATCCTGAATGGTTAAGCTTAGGCAAAACATCTGGCAACTACTTATCTGTACCAGAATACCCAATTGATGCGGACAATTCTAAATTCATGTTAAAAGGTGGTTATATCGAAAACGGCGATTTATCGACTTTCCGCCCAATTGATCAACAAAAAGATGAGTTCGTTGTAAAAGGCATTAAAGAAAGTGGTAAACACGCTTGGTACGAAGATGATGAACCATTAGAACCTTGGGCTGGCTTAACTCGTCCGAAATATACTGGCTGGCAAGATGATGGTAAATACTCTTGGGTAAAAGCACCAACCTTCTATGGTAAAGTTGTCGAAGTAGGACCTCTCGCCTATTTAATGTGTGGTTTAGCTGCGAATGACACACCAACTGTCAACCACTTCAATGAATTAAAAGGCATTTATGAAAAATTGACCGGTAATACTTTAACCACCGATCAATTACATTCTACCCTTGGACGTATTATCGGTCGTACCGTGCATTGCTGTGCGATCAATGACATTTTAAGCGCTCAATGGCAAATGCTCATTGATAATATCGCTAAAGGTGATATGACGGCTTATATCAAAACAGATATCCCTGCAAGCGGTGAGTTCCGTGGTGTTGGCTTTGGTGAAGTACCACGTGGTATGCTTTCTCACTGGGTTGTCATCAAAGACGGTCGCATTGAAAACTATCAAGCCGTTGTACCATCTACATGGAATGCAGGTCCACGTAACGAACAAGACCAAATGGGCCCTTATGAGCTTTCTATTATTGGTACACCGGTGGCAGATCCAACTAAACCATTAGAAGTGGTCAGAACCATTCACTCTTTCGACCCTTGTATGTCCTGTGCCGTACACGTAGTTAATACCGAAAACGGCGAAGTGACTGAAGTGAAGGTGTTGTAATGAAGCCGTTAATTCTTGGCGTTGGCAATATTTTGTTAAGTGATGAAGGTATCGGTGTGCGCGTTGTGCAGGAGCTTGAAAAAAACGCCCTGAAATTCAACCGCACTTTGACGTCATCGATGGTGGTACTTGTGGCATGGAATTACTGGATGCGATGGCAAATCGCGAGCATTTGATTATTGTCGATGCCGTGCTTGCTAACAAACAGCCAGGCGAGATTATTGTGTTACATGATGAGCAGGTGCCCACCTTTTTTTCTCGCAAAAATTTCGCCACATCAACTCGGCATTTGTGATGTACTTTCTGCAATGAAATTAACAGATGAATTCCCAAAACACCTTTGCCTCATCGGCATCCAACCAGAATCGCTAGAATCTGGAATTGGCTTGACGGAAACAATACAAAACGTATTGCCAAAGGTTTTTGAAACGTTAAATCAAGTGATTGCTGAATATGGTTTGAATCTAGACTCCCCTCTTTAGAAAAAGATGGGCTGGGGGGAGATTTGACTTAATTAATAGAGACAAGAGTTAAATATCCCCTACCCCCTCTTTACGAAAGAGGGGAACTTTCTTTAAGATTTCACCTGCTATGCTTTAATCTTATTAATATTGAAAAAAATAAACCATGTATCGACACGAAAAAAACACCTGAAAAACTCTACCGCACTTTTTAACCTCTGTTACTGGCTTTGAAGAAAACCCAACGGAGATTTTCCTTGCCGAAATGCAAAATATTGTACCTGAAATGCAAGATCTTCCTTTCTTTCATAAAGGCATCGAGTGTTTCTGCCCTAAATTTGTTTTATTTGAAGACCAATGGATCGGCACAGTATTAACGCCATGGATGATGAGTGTGGTGATTCTACCTGGCCCTCAACAACAATGGGAACCGCGTGAATTAGGTGATAAACTCACCGTACAACTGCCTTATAAGGCGCTCACTTTCACCGTCAGTAGCGTTGAAAATGTACCGCAATATTTAAGTTGTTCCTTACATTCACCACTCGACCCGAATCTAACTAACGAACAAGCGGTTCAACTTACACAAGATTGTTTGCGTATGGTTTTATCCATCCCAACCGCACAACCGACATTTAATTCTGACCGCCGTAATCTATTTAAGGCGATGATGAAATAAATGTACGCTACAAACCGTTGTTAATAAAATGGGCAAAGTAAGATAACCTACTTTGCCCATTTTACGTTCTATCCACATAAAGTGCGGTCAGTTTTGCCTAATTTATCAAATTAATACAGCACACGTGCTTTGATTGTGCCTTCAATCTCACGAAGTTTAGCTAATAACGGAGACGCATTATCTGTTTCGATATCAACGACGACATAACCAATGTTTGGATCGGTTTGTAAAAATTGCGCTGCAATATTGAGATTAGCTTCAACAAAAATTTGGTTTAATTTGTTTAATACACCAGGACGGTTTTCATGAATATGAAGTAAACGTTTTGTACCAACGTGTTCTGGCAAGGATACTTCAGGGAAATTAACAGAAGAAAGGGTTGAACCGTTATCTGAATATTTCACAAATTTACCCGCGACTTCAAAGCCAATGTTTTCTTGGGCTTCTGCGGTTGAACCACCGATATGCGGGGTTAAAATCACATTATCAAATTTACGTAATGGAGAAACAAATTCTTCATTGATTGAAGCAGGTTCAACAGGGAATACGTCAACCGCTGCACCACGAACTTTACCTTGCTCAAGCGCAGCTGCTAAAAGCATCAATATCCACTACCGTACCACGTGCCGCATTGATCAAAATAGAATCTTGTTTTTAACTGTGCAATACGTTCCGCACTCATTAAATTACGAGTTGAAGGTAAATCTGGTACATGAAGCGAAATCACATCACAAGAGCCCAACAACTCTTCAAGTGTATGTAATTGTTTTGCATTACCCAATGGTAATTTATTTTCAATATCGTAGAAATATACTTCCATCCCTAGAGATTCCGCAATAATACTTAATTGCGAACCGATATGGCCGTAACCCACGATACCTAATTTTTTGCCGCGCACTTCATGAGAACCCACTGCCGATTTATTCCATAAACCACGATGCACATCGGCATTCGCTTGAGGAATATTGCGCATTAAGAGCAAAATCTCACCCAACACTAATTCAGCTACAGAACGTGTATTGGAGAACGGTGCATTAAATACTGGAATCCCACGCATTTTTTTGCTGCATTAAGATCCACTTGGTTGGTACCGATACAGAAACAGCCAATAGCAATAAGCTTCGGCGCAGCTTCAATCATTTCTGCAGTTAATTGGGTACGTGAACGTAAGCCGATAAAATGCGCATCTTTAATGGCTTCTTTTAGCTCATCACCATCTAAGGCTTTTTTTGTAAAAGTCGATATTGGTGTAGCCCGCCGCATGCAAGGTATCTAATGCACTTTGGTGCACGCCTTCCAATAGCACAAATTTAATTTTTGATTTATCGAGTGACACTTTGTTTGTCATGTTTGCTTCCTTATTTTTATTAATCAATGACTTTTGCGCCTTCTGGTGTACCAACAATCACAATATCGGCCCCACGTAAGGCAAAAAAATACCATTTGTTACCACACCGGCTACGTTATTCAATTCTTTTTTTCCATTTCGACTGGATTTAAAATGGCGAAGTTATGCACATCTAAAATCACATTACCGTTATCCGTTACTACACCTTCACGATATTCTGGCGCACCACCAAGGGAAACTAATTTACGGCCAACTTGTGAGCGCGCCATTGGAATAACTTCTACTGGTAATGGGAAAGTCGTACCTAAAAACATCCACTTGTTTACTAGTATCTACAATACAAATAAATTTTTTTGCTAAAGCGGCCACAATTTTTTCGCGAGTCAATGCCGCACCGCCGCCTTTGATCATCATTTTTTGTGGATTGATTTCATCTGCGCCATCCACATAAATATCTAAACTGGATACATCATTAGCACTAAACACTTCAATACCCTGTTTACGTAATAATTCTTCTGAGGGCTTTTAGATGCTGCTACCGCACCTTGAATTTGATCTTTTAATTCTCCTAAGGCTTCAATAAAAACAATTCACTGTTGAACCACTTCCCACGCCAACAATGGTATCGGGCTTAACATATTTTAACGCCGCACGTGCCGCTAATTTTTTCATTTCTAATTGGTCCATTTTTCTCTCCCTTTTAAATCGTGGATAACAACGTAAACGTTTGCTTTACTTTAATACGACACTATTAAATAAACAAGTGTAAAAAAATTTATTCATGATGATGAAAAAAATTTTTATTCATCTAAGAAAAAGTGCTAATAGTTCGTTTTAAAAAAACAATTTCCCATGTTCGGTGATTCGCCAAAAAAATCAGGTGTTTCCACAATATAATTCTGCTGGATCGCAAAAATCAATTTGATTTTTGACCGCACTTTGCGAAAGCCCCGTGTAATACTCAAACTCTTGTTTAGGCACTGCTTCCAATAAACGAAAACGATTCATAAAGAACTCAAAAGCGCGGTCATTTTTTTCCACGTTTTTTTCTTCATAAAGATATTCACCACGCAAGTAGCCTTTTGGATGCTTAGTTTTTAGAAAAAAACGTAAAAATATCGCCATCAGGAAAAGTGAGTTTTTCCATGAGCACCACAGCCTATCGCCAAATAGTCCCCGAATCGCCAATAATTCAAATTATGCTGACATTGAAAACCCGGTTTTGCATAAGCAGATGTTTCATATTGTTGATAACCGGCTTCGGTTAAAAGTTGGTGGCCTTGCTCAAAAAAATATCCCAAAGTTCATCATCATCCGGCAACTTAGGTGGACGATAAGCAAACATGGTATTGGGTTCAATGGTGAGTTGATACCAAGAAAGGTGCGGCGGAGCAAGCTCAATGGCTTGTCGCAAATCATCTAGAGCTTCCTCAAGCGTTTGATTTGGCAAGCCGTGCATTAAATCCAGATTGAAACTTTTTCAAGCCCGAAACTTTCGCCAAACTGACCGCACTTTTTAGCTTCCGCCGCATTATGAATACGCCCTAAACGTTGTAATTTATCGTCATTAAAAACTTTGGATGCCCATGGAAATACGTGTTACACCAGCATCCACATAGCCTTTAAAAACGCTCTGCTTCCACAGTGCCAGGATTAGCTTCCATAGTTATTTCAATATTCTCTGAAAAAGGAATGCGACGTTGAATTTCTGCCAATAACAACTTGATACTTTCCGCTGAAAAATAAACTCGGCGTGCCACCACCAATAAAAATTGAATGGAGTGGACGATTTTGAATACTAGCCTGATATTTCTCTAAGTCTGCCTCAAGATCGGCGATCAGATGTTGCACATATTCTTGTTCAGGAATTGCGCCTTTCTGTGCATGCGAATTGAAATCACAATAAGGGCATTTCTGCACACACCAAGGAATATGTACATAAAGGGAAAGAGGGGAAAATTTTTGCATAATTAAAAGTCAAAAGGGCTTGTTTTCACAAGCCCTAAAAATGAGTCATTAATTGACCGCTCTTGCTGTTTTAGTCGCAGCTTTACGGCGTGGCGTTTTCGCTTTCGTTTCCACTTTCACGAACTCAATGCCTTCTGGTGGATTCTCTAACGCTAAGCCTAACACTTCATCAATGGTTTCTACCGCATGAATCGCAAGATTTTCTTTTACGTTACCAGGAATTTCTTCCAAATCTTTCACGTTATCTTTTGGAATCAATACGGTTTTAATGCCACCACGATGTGCCGCAAGTAATTTTTCTTTCAATCCACCGATTGGTAATACTTTACCGCGTAAGCTGATTTCACCAGTCATCGCGACATCGGCACGCACTGGGTTACCCGTTAAGCAAGAAACTAATGCGGTACACATTGCGATACCTGCACTTGGACCATCTTTCGGTGTCGCACCATCTGGCACGTGAATGTGAATATCACGTTTTTCATGGAATTCAGAATTGATACCCAATTTCTCCGCACGCGCACGGACTACAGTCATCGCTGCTTGGATAGATTCTTTCATCACATCGCCTAATGAACCGGTGAAGGTTAATTTGCCTTTACCTACTACTGAAGCAGTTTCAATAGTCAGTAAGTCACCGCCCACTTCTGTCCACGCAAGGCCAGTTACTTCGCCTACACGGTTTTGTGTATCCGCTTTACCAAATTCAAAACGTTTCACACCAAGATAGTCATGCAAGTTGTCTGAATTAACAGTAATGGATTTTACTTTTGGATTGACCAATAAATTCTTCACCGCTTTACGACAGATTTTAGAAATCTCACGCTCTAATCCACGCACACCGGCTTCACGGGTGTAATAACGGATGATATCTAAAATGGCGTTTTCTTCGATGGTTAATTCGCCTTTTTTCAATCCATTGCGTTCAATTTGTTTTTGTAACAAATGTTGCATCGCAATATTCAGTTTTTCATCTTCGGTATAACCAGAAAGACGAATCACTTCCATACGATCTAGCAATGGACCTGGAATATTCATGGAATTTGAGGTTGCTACAAACATCACGTCAGACAAATCGTAGTCCACTTCAAGATAGTGATCGTTGAAGGTGGTATTTTGTTCAGGATCAAGCACTTCTAACAAGGCTGATGCTGGATCACCACGCATATCCGAAGACATTTTATCGATTTCATCAAGCAAGAAGAGTGGGTTTTTCACGCCAACTTTTGCCATTTTTTGAATCAATTTCCCCGGCAATGCACCAATATAGGTTTTTGCGGTGGCCACGGATTTCTGCTTCATCACGTACCCCGCCTAATGCCATGCGTACATATTTACGACCTGTTGCATTGGCAATAGATTGACCTAGTGAGGTTTTACCTACCCCTGGTGGTCCTACTAAGCAAAGGATTGGACCTTTGATTTTGTTTAAACGCGCTTGCACCGCAAGGTATTCTAAAATACGTTCTTTCACTCGTTCTAAACCGTAGTGATCCGCATCCAAGACTTGTTGTGCTTTTGCGATATCTTTCTTCACTTTGGTACGTTTATGCCATGGCACTTGAAGCATCCATTCAATATAGCTACGAACCACTGTCGCTTCAGCCGACATTGCTGACATCATTTTGAGTTTTTTTGCAACTCACTTTCCACTTTGTCACGCACATCTGCTGGCATACCTGCCGCTTCAACTTTTTGACGAAGTTGCTCAACTTCATCGATGGTATCTTCGCTTTCGCCTTCGTCCATTTCTTTGCGAATCGCTTTAATTTGTTCGCTAAGATAATAGTTACGCTGGCTCTTCTCCATTTGTTTTTTTCACACGGCCACGGATGCGTTTTTTTCAACTTGAAGAATATCTGCTTCAGATTCCATCATGCCGAGCAAGTATTCCAAACAGCTCTTGCACATCTGCCAGTTCTAACACGCTTTGTTTATGGCGAACAGTCACTGGAATATGCGCAGCCATGGTATCTGCTAAACGATCGGCATCATCAATGCGTTGAAGCGCACCTAAAAACATCAGCAGGGATTTTTTTATTAAGTTGCAGATAGCTTTCAAATTCATTTTAAAAACGGCTGCCTTCACCACATCTAATTCTTTTTCATCACCAAACGTAGTTTCAATCGGTGTGACTTCCGCAGAAAAAAATGGTCTTCACCATCATTTAATTGATTAATTTTTCGCGCGTTGTTGCCCTTCTACTAACACTTTCACTGTGCCGTCTGGCAATTTTAATAATTGAATAATATTGGCAATCGTCCCGACATCGAATACATCATCAACGGTAGGTTCTTCTAAATCAGCTTGTTTTTTTGTGACACCAATAATAATTGTTTGCCCTCATTCATGGCTTCATCAAGAGCGCTAATGGATTTTGCGCGCCCAACAAAAAGTGGCATCACCATATAAGGGAAAACGACGACATCCCGTAATGGCAATACAGGAAGTGTACGTTGTTGAGTTCTTTTGGCGTTCATAGTTATCTCTCTTACATCAATTCTATAATTTCATTGAATATGGGGATGAGTTGCATAAATTCAAGGTAGGATTTGGCATATTAAGGAGAAATCGAAAAAAATAGGCAAGTAAAGAACCACCTTTATTGATGGTTAATTGGAAAAAAACCATGGAATACAGGTACAATAAGTGCGGTCAAAAAAATCACCATGATTTTTTTCCAATAAAAAAACGTTTGAAAAAAATAACCGCACTTTATCCATTATGACAGCAAAACAAACTATTACTTTCGCGACCTTTCAAGAATTACTGCCAGATTCTTGTAATCATCCATTAAAAAAACAATTAAGGGATAAAAGCCCGTTATTACGGACGAAAATTTTTATTTAAAAAAACAATGTGATGCACTGGTTGATTTCTTGAATACTAACCAAACCTGGATTCCACTTTTTCAACAAAATCCATATCGTTTTAATGCATTGCTCGCGACCTATTGTGACAAACGTTTTTCTGCAACAGATCGACTCAATGCCATTACCAATAATCTGCTAATGCTTGAAGAAAAAAATGGGCGTAGAATTTTTGTAAAAAAATTGCTACAAGAAAAAAATCCCTTTTATTAGCGCAATTAACGGATCAGCTTGGTATTTATTTCAATATCAATCAGATTGACCCTTTCGAAGGTTATTTTTCCATTAACTTAAAAAGACAATGATGGACGTAGTATCTATGATGCTTCTTTCACCTTCTTAAAGCCAAATAAGTTACTTATTGCCTCAATTCAAGGCCCTTCTTATGAAGAAGCGCAAGAAGCTGTGAAACAAGCCACAAAAGAATTACACGGTGTTCGCCCGATGTTTATGTTGATGAATGTTTTTCCGCTTATTAGCTGAAAAAGTGGCAATGTGAATTAATCGGTATTCCTCACACTTCACAAGGTAAATACCGCCTATCTGCTCGCAGTAAAATCCTATTCAATTACGATGAATTTTTGGCAGGAAAACCAAGGGCAATTAAAAGGTCAATATTGGCAATTACCGCTTGAAAATGCTCGCAAACCACTCGAAGAAATCGCCAGCAAAAAAACGTTCCATGTACCGAAAAACGTTATGAAATGTTGGATGATTTGAGTAAAAAAATTACTCAATTTTTCCTAAATAAAAATAGACTTAAGCTAGGCTTACTCACAACAAAAACCTGGCTTAAGTAAACGATTGCCCTCCCTGATATTATTGCATTCTTTCAAAAATCACACTTTGCTTTTTTTTGCTCATTTTGTGTAGAATACGCGCTCGGCTTATTGATTAATCCGAACACAGGAGTTCTCCATAATGGAAGCATCAAAGAAAAAGATGAAATTCCCTTCCGCATTTAGCATTCTCTTTATTATTCTTCTTATTGCTATTGGTCTTACTTGGCTTATTCCCTCAGGGTCCTACTCTAAGCTTTCCTACGACAGTACCGAAAATCATTTTATTGTCAAAACTCACGGAATTCCCGATCAAAGCTATCCAGCAACAGAACAAACCCTTAATCAACTCAATATCAAAATTCAACTTTCTAATTTCACCAACGGCATTATCAAAAAGCCGATTGCTATCCCCAATACCTATCAACGCATTGAACAACACGAAAAAGGCATTACCGATATGATTCACGCCATGGTGGATGGCACCATTGAAGTCGCGGATATTATGATTTTTATCTTCATACTCGGTGGAATGATTGGTGTGATAAACAAAACAGGAGCATTCAATGCCGGATTAATGTCTCTCACCAAAAAAACGAAAGGAAATGAATTCTCCGTTGTCTTTGCTGTCTGTGTGTTAATGCTGTTAGGCGGTACGGCTTGTGGTATTGAGGAAGAAGCGGTAGCCTTCTACCCAATTCTTGTTCCTGTCTTTTTAGCCTTAGGCTATGATTCTATTGTCTGTGTTGGCGCCATATTCCTAGCAGCCTCGATGGGCACTGCCTTCTCAACAATCAATCCATTTTCCGTTGTCATCGCTTCAAATGCGGCAGGGATTCCATTCACGGAAGGAATGGGATTTCGTACACTGGGTCTGATTCTTGGTGGTGCGTGTGTGATTGCTTACATGTATTGGTATTGTAAAAAACTGCGTGCGAATCCTGAATTTTCTTATACCTATGACGATCGCCAAGCCTTCTATGATCTCTATATGAAAGATATCGATCCCAATGCAACCGTTGAATTTACCTTTAGAAGAAAACTGATTCTGATTCTATTTAGTGGCGCCTTTCCTCTCATGGTATGGGGGGTGATGTTTGGCGGCTGGTGGTTCCCTCAAATGGCGACTTCCTTCCCTAGCCATTACCATCATTATTATGTTTATCAGTGGATTACCTGAAAAAAAGATGTCGTAAATGGCTTCACTCATGGTACTTCTGAATTAGTTGGCGTCGCATTGATTATCGGACTCGCTCGAGCAGTCAATATCATTCTGGAACAAGGGATGATTTCTGACACGATTCTCGATTATATGACACATCTTGTTGGTGGAATGAATGGCGGCGTCTTTATTATTGGTCAGCTCATTGTCTTCATATTCTTAGGATTGGTTGTACCTTCATCTTCAGGTCTTGCCGTACTCGCCATGCCAATTATGGCTCCGCTGACTGATACTGTTGGCATCCCAAGAGACATTGTTGTATCGGCTTACAACTGGGGACAATATATTATGTTATTCCTCGCACCGACAGGATTAGTCCTTGTCACGCTACAAATGCTTGGTATTCCATTCAACAAATGGTTGAAATTTGTCATGCCAATCGTAGGCTGTCAGTTTGTTATCTCATCGATACTCCTCCTTGCTCAAGTATTTATGTATGCGCAATAAGCAATAAAATAAAAAGCCACGCAGTCTTGCGTGGCTTCTTTTTCTCATCTGATGTTATTTAACAAACTCATCAAACTCTAACTCATAATCATCACCATCTCTGGTGTATTTGATATAACGTGGAAATTGTTCACCTGAGAATTTCTTCACCATAATATCCTTATTACCTGTTTTAAATGAATAAGTGATTTCCGTGACAGTTTGCTTGTTATATTGAATCTGTTTTTCTACTTTCTTCACATTCACATTTTCCATTGGGTAAAGTTTTTTACCATTTGTAATTTGGAAACTGGTTGGCAATTTATCGTAATAACTCAACTGAAATGCCATGGTGAATAAATCAAAAGTTGGTAATTTTAACGGCTCGTTTTCTAATCCATTTTTCACTTTACCGTATTCAATTGTTGTTGGCGAAATTTTAGAAATTGCATACGTTTTACCATTACGCACATCTTGATAATTCACCATTTTAAATTGACTCGCGTTTTGTGAACCACGAGAAGTAAACACAATGTTGTACAACGGAACATTAATTTTCGCATTGACTGAATACTGTGAACCATCAGCTTTAAAATGCACATACGCGGGCATTAAATAATTCGAACTGTATTTAATATTATAATCTACCGCAGACCATGCTGTTGGTACATAAGCAATTAATGCAGCAAAAAGGATTTTTAAATAACTTCATTGGTTTTTCCTTATATATAAAAAAGAGGTTGCCTTTTTAGAGTATCACAATAAGAAGAAGTTCCCCATTAAAAAACCATCTTATCCGAAGACAAGATGGTTTTCATTTATTTTAGCTTAATGGAGGATTATAAAACTGCACCCGCCATTAAGAATCCGAATAATACAGATAAGCTAATTGCAATCACACCAGGAATTAAGAATGGGTGGTTGAATACATATTTACCGATACAGGGTTGAACCAGTGTCATCCATTTCTACTGCCGCAATTAAGGTTGGATAAGTAGGAAGAATGAATAATGCTGATACTGCGGCAAAAGCTGCAATTGCGGCTTCCGGAGAAACACCTAATAAAATTGCAGTTGGATATAATGCTTTTGCAGTTGCAGCTTGTGAGTAAAGTAAGGTACTTGCGAAGAACAAGATAACCGCTAAACTCCAAGGATATTGTTGTAAGAACTCAGCTGATACTGCTTTGATTTGATCGATATGACCTTCAACGAAAGTATTACCTAACCATGCCACACCAAGCACACAAATTACCGCTGACATACCTGATTTTGAAGGTTGCTGCATTGGTAATGTTTGCAGTGTCCACTTTACATGCCATAGTGATAATCGCTGCAGTCGCAAGCATGAAAGAGATAATTGCGTTATCGCGAGAAAGAATTGGGTTTTGAATTAAACCAACAGTTTTACTGATTGCTGTTGCATAAAGCATTACCACTAAAATCGCGATAAGGAAAAAATCATTACAGAGCGTTTTTGCATAAGGTTTAATCTCAATTTGCATTTCACCACGCATAGTGATTAAGCCTTTTGCTGAGACGATCTTGGTAAACTTCATCATTTTTTTCAAATCTTTACCAAGGAAGTTACAAATCACCGCAGTAATCATACAAGCCGCGTAAGTAGTTGGGATCCAAATACCTAATAATTGTAAGTAACTTAAACCAAAGTTTTTCTCTAATTCAGCAGAAAGGAATACCACCGCTGCAGAAATTGGAGACGCTGTAATCGCAATTTGTGAAGCGATAACCGCAATAGAAAGTGGACGTGAAGGACGGATACCTTGTTCTTTTGCTACTTCAGCAATCACTGGAAGTGTTGAGAATGCTGTGTGACCAGTACCTGCAAGTACAGTCATAAAGTAAGTTACAGTTGGTGCAAGGAAGGTAATGTATTTTTGGATTTTTTTACGTAGAATTTTTTTCAGCTACTTTTACTAAGAAATCCATACCACCCGCAACTTGCATTGCAGCAATTGCCATGATTACAGACATGATAACTGAAATTACATCAAACGGAATGGCACCCGGTTTTAAGCCAAGCAGTGAAAGTGCCACAACACCCATACCACCCATGAAACCGATACCAATACCGCCTAATCTAGCCCCTAGGTAAATAAAGAGTAGGACGACTAAAAAGTTGAGCCCAAATCATAATATTTTCTCCATATTAATTTTTAAAAATAATTCCAGGACATATATTAACAACAAACTAGTGCATTATCTATATTTATTACTTGGATTAGCCTATTTTATCCGAAAGTGCGGTTAAAATTTGATTCAAATTCTGACCGCACTTTCAATGGCTTTCTTAGAAATCCTCAAAGTATTGTTGAATCACTTTTGGATCTTTTGTTTGTGTTAAGGCTAATTGCAATAACACACGTGCTTTTTGCGGATTCAATGTGCCTGAAGCCACAAAACCATATTTAGAATCATCCACTTCAGCATCACGCGTTGTGTGACCCGTTGGTACACGAGATGAACGTACTACAACAACGCCATCTTTCGCGGCTTTTTCTAAACGTTCTAAGTGTGCCGCATTCACGTTACCGTTACCTACACCCGCTGAAACAATACCTTGATAGCCCGCATCTAATAATGAATTTAATGGTTCAATTGGTGCATTAGAATAAGCATAAACAATGCCCACTTTCGGCAAGCTGTCTAATTTATCTACGTTGAATGGCGTGTTCACAGTGTGTTTACTTTCAGGTGAACGTTCGTAATCCACTTTACTGTTATGGATATAACCCAAGGTACCATAGTTTGGTGAGTGGAATGTTTGTACTGCAGTAGTGCTCATTTTGGTCACATCGCGTGCACCTAGTACTTCACCATTCATCGCCACTAACACACCACGACCAGATGATTTTTTATCCGTTGCCACCACGACGGCGTTATAAAGGTTTAATGGACCATCCGCACTTTTTTCTGTCGCAGGACGCATTGCACCCACTAATACAATTGGTTTTTCACATTTTGCGGTAAGATCTAAGAAATAAGCGGTTTCTTCCATGGTATCGGTACCATGAGTAATCACGAAACCATCAGTCTCTTTACATTGTGCATTAATTGCTTTCGCTAATTTTAACCACACATCATCGCTCATATCTTGTGAACCAATTTTCACAATTTGTTCACCTTTCACATTGGCTAATTGCTTAATTTCAGGCACGGCATCAATTAACGCTTCAACATTGAGCTGTCCTGCTTTATAAGCGGAAGAAACTGCGGTTTCACCGCTTCCAGCAATGGTGCCACCAGTTGCTAAAATCGTAATATTAGGCAATTCCGCGGCTTGTGCGACCGAAACACCTAATCCAAGCATCATGAGTGCTGTTAATTTTTTTAATTTCATACTAGTCTCCTTTTACGTTAAATAATCTAAACTGGGCTATTCTCTACTTAATTAGACGTAGAATAAACACTAAGATAATAGATTTATGATCCCGATCATGTTTTTTTCCCCATTTGATTGTATAAGCTTTCGCCAACCCCGCGTTTCCTTCAGAATTTTTTTTGAAAGATAACCAAAGTGCGGTTATACTTAAGCCTTTATTTCATGTGAAGATAAACTCTTATTCATTATCAAAAAAATTAAGTTGAGAACAACATGCAAGAATTTATGCCTCAAGCAATTGAATTTGCTCAAAAAAACACTTTTTTTAACGATCGCATGGTTTGCTGTCCTTTTCATGACACTTTTTTTACCTTTTTTTAAAAGTGCGACACAAAAAAATATCGCGTCATTACCAACCCTGAAGCCGTTCATTTTAATGAATAACGAAGAAGCGGTGGTGATTGATTTACGCCCTATCGATGAATTCCAACGCGGTCATATTATAGGCAGCGTGAACTTGCTTCAACTGAAATCAAAAAAATCACAATGTAGGCAAAATCGAACATCACAAAAGAAAGACCGGTTATCATTGTGGATGTTAACGGTGTTTCTTCTACCACCTCTGCAGAACTTTTTAACTAAACAAGGCTTTGAAAAAAAGTCTATGTATTAAAAGACGGTTTAACTGCTTGGGCGGGTGCAAATTTACCATTAGTAAAAAAACATAAGTAAGGATCCTCTATGTCTGAACAAAATCAACAACCTGAAGTAGCTACTGAAGAGCAACAAGAAGCCGTACTTCAAATTCAACGTATTTATGTAAAAGATGTTTCTTTTGAAGCACCAAATCTTCCTCATATTCTCCACCAAGAATGGAAACCAAAAACTCGGTTTCGATTTAAGCACTGAAGCCGTTCAAGTGGGTGAAGATTTATACGAGGTGACTTTAAACATCAACGTAGAAACCACCATGGAAGATTCTGGTGATATGGCGTTTATTTGTGAAGTGAAAACAATCTGGTGTATTTACAATCAGCGGTTTTAGAAGATGTTCAAATGGCACACTGCTTAACATCTCAATGCCCAAATATGCTTTTCCCTTATGCTCGTGAATTGATTTCTAACTTAGTAAATCGCGGTACATTCCCAGCATTAAACCTTTCTCCGGTAAACTTCGATGCGTTGTTCATTGATTACATGAACAAGCAGCAAGCTGCAGCCGAAGCGGAAGAAAAATAAAGGAAACCCAACATTAATTGTGATAAGGGCAGGCGATACCGTCTGCCCTTTTTATTTTAAAAGGTGATTGAAATGAACGCATCCCAATCTCAATTACCATTCTTGGTTGCGGTTCTTATGGAACAGCACTCGCTATCTCATTTTTCTCGCAATGGTTCTCCAACCTATCTTTGGGGGCACAATCCCGATCACATTCATCAAATGCAACAGGAACGTCAAAATCGCCGTTTTTCTGCCAGATATTGAATTTCCAGAAAGTTTGCATTTAGAATTAGATTTGAAAAACAGCCCTTGAGCAATCGAAAGACATTTTAATTGTGGTGCCAAGCCATGCTTTCGGCGAAATTCTCTTAAAAAAATTCGACCGCACTTAAAAACCTGATCATCGTTTAATTTGGGCAACCAAAGGATTAGAACGCAACACCGGCCGATTACTGCAAGAAGTAGTAGAAGAAACCTTAGGTAAAAGCAATTCCAACCGCTGTGCTTTCTGGTCCTACTTTTTGCGAAAGAATTGGCTCAAGGTTTGCCAACGGCAATTACCCTTGCCTCTTGTAATGAAAACGTTTGCCTTAGAATTTCAAGCGAGAATTCATTGCAGTCAGCATTTTCCAGTATATGTAAACCAAGATATGATCGGCGTTCAATTAGGTGGTGCTATTAAAAACGTGATTGCGATTGGTGCAGGTATTTCAGATGGCATGGGATTTGGTGCCAATGCGAGAACCGCATTGATTACCCGTGGGATTGCGGAAATTACTCGCTTAGGCGTATCCATGGGAGCCAATACACAAACCTTTATGGGCATGTCTGGTTTTGGGTGATTTAGTGCTCACTTGTACCGATAACCAATCCCGTAACCGTCGATTTGGTTTAATGCTTGGTAAAAGGTACCGATAGCCAACAAGCCATGGATGAAATTGGTCAAGTAGTGGAAGGTTTTTTTATAACACCAAAAGAAACCTATTTATTAGCACAACGACAAGGCGTGGAAATGCCAATTACAGAACAAATTTACCAAATGCTCTTTTTGTGGTAAAAGTGCACAAGAAGTCGCACTGAGCTTATTGGGTCGTGAACGAAAAAGGCGAATAAGGAGAAAAAATGACGTTAGAAGTATGGCAACACATTCGCCAAGAGGCAAAAGAATTAGCAGAATGCGAACCAATGCTCGCCAGCTTTTTCCATTCCACCATTTTAAAACATCAAAACCTCGGCAGTGCCTTGAGTTAGTTTACTTGCGAATAAACTGGCTAACCCTATCATGCCCGCAATTTCGCTACGTGAAATTATTGAAGAAAGCCTATCAAGCCGAGCCCAATATCATTGATTGTGCTGCTTGTGATATTAAAAGCCGTGCGCCACCGCGATCCTGCTGTGGAATTGTGGTCTACACCATTGCTTTATTTAAAAGGTTTTTCACGCCATTCAGAGCTATCGTATTACCCATTATTTGTGGAACCAAAATCGAAAAAGCACTCGCACTTTATTTACAAAAATCAGATTTCAGTGGCTTTTGATGTGGATATTCACCCTGCCGCCAAAATTGGGCACGGCATTATGTTTGACCATGCTACAGGTATTGTTGTAGGCGAAACCTCAGTAATTGAAAATGATGTGTCTATCTTGCAAGGTGTTACCCTTGGTGGTACGGGTAAAGAATCCGGCGATCGCCATCCAAAAGTACGAGAAGGTGTAATGATTGGAGCGGGTGCAAAAATTCTCGGTAATATTGAAGTGGGTAAATATGCCAAAAATCGGCGCCAATTCTGTTGTACTTCAACCTGTGCCTGAATACGCCACTGCTGCAGGTGTACCTGCTCGTATTGTCGGTAAAGACAAAGCGGCAAAACCGGCCTTTGAGATGAATCAATATTTTATCGATGATGATATAAATTTGAATATTTAAGGAATCGATATGATTAACAAAGACACCCAACTTTGCATGTCCCTTTCTGGTAGACCGGGCAATTTTGGCACAACATTCCATAACTATCTGTATCAAAAATTAGGACTTAATTTTATCTATAAAGCCTTTACCACCACAGATATTGAAAGTGCAGTCAAAGGTATTCGTGCACTTGGTATTCGAGGTTGTGCCATTTCGATGCCTTTCAAAGAAAGCTGCATGCCATTTTTAGATGAAATCTCCCCTTCTGCACAAGCCATTCAATCGGTGAATACCATTGTGAATGATCAAGGGTTTCTTCGCGCTTACAACACAGACTACATTGCGATTGTTAAACTTATCAAAGAATATCAATTAGATAAAAAGAGTCGTGTGATTGTACGAGGCAGTGGTGGTATGGCTAAAGCGGTCGTCGCGGCCTTTAAAAACAGCGGATTTGAGCATCTGAAGATTTTTGCTCGAAATGAAAAAAACAGGTAAAAATTTAGCCGCACTTTATGGCTACGAATATATTTATTCTTTAGATAATCAATCGGCAGACATTTTAGTCAATGTCACACCAATTGGGATGAAAGGTGGGAAAGAAGAATTTGATCTCGCCTTTCCTGAAAATCTTATTCAACAAGCTCAAACTGCTTTTGATGTGGTAGCGATTCCTGCTGAAACACCCTTTATCCAATTTGCTCAACAGCAAGGTAAACAAACGATTTCTGGTGCAGAAGTCATTGTGCTACAAGCCGTTGAACAATTTGAGCTCTACACAGGTATACGCCCTGATGACCAATTAGTCGCTGAAGCCGCCACTTTCGCTCGAAAAAACAGTTAAAAAAATAAACCGCACTTCTAAAAAAAGTGCGGCTCTTTTTATCTGAGTTTTACGCTAACAATTTTCTTGCAGCTTCCACTACGACTGATACTGCTTTTGTCTTCCGTATCTTTCATGGTGGCTTCATTTGGAATTTCTTGTTGCGTACGGTTCACAATCACACCTGCCACCATACCAGCTCGTAAGCCAAGGGCGTTACACATGGTGAATAACGTCGCGGATTCCATCTCATAGTTCATCACATTGAGATCTTGCCATTGTTTTAACAAGCCTTGGTAATCACGATATACTTTACCACTGTAGGTATCGTAACGTTCTTGACCTGGATAGAACGTATCTGAAGACGCTGTAATTCCTACAAATGGCTCAATACCTCTTTCTTTAGCCGCATTGAAAAAGTGCGGTAGTACATTCAAAAGTTTGCCACTGCTGGATATTCAATTGGGGCAAAATGACGGCTTGCACCATCAAGACGAACAGCACCCGTTGTAACAAGAACATCACCCACATTAATGTGTGGTTGAATTGCACCTGTTGTACCAATACGTAAGAATGTACGCACGCCAAGCTGAGCCAGCTCTTCCACACAGATAGACGTAGAAGGGCCACCAATACCGGTTGAACACACCACCACCGGTTGACCATTTAAATAGCCCAACCAAGAAGTGTATTCACGTGTGCTTGCAAGAAACTCAGGGTTATCAAGTTTTTTTAGCAATACGTTCGCTACGCGCAGGATCACCTGGCACGATAGCTAATGTGGCACCTTTCAGTTGTGCTTTAGTTAGGTTTAAGTGAAATACATCAGACATAACAATCTCCTTTTTATCATTATTGCCGCAAAGTGCGGTCAAATTTTTCGTTATTTTTTTCAATGCCCCTAAGATACCACGCATGATTTGTTTGGTCACTTCATTACGAATATTGCGACCAACTGATTTTTGCCACGCTATTCACAATTTGTTCTGTCGGAGAAAGTTTATCCCCGCGTTTTTTTGTGTTCCAAAAAAATCATACGGCTTAAGCTACCAAATAAACCGCTTTCTTCCTCTTGCTGCGCTTGCTCGGCTTGTTTTTTTGTTGCACTGCGGCTAAATCCGCTTGCGCATTTAACACTTCGAAAGCCGACTCATTATCCACATAATCTTTATAGAAGGCATAAAGGTCATCGTCTTTCACCCAAGCTGCTCGCTCTTCTTCAGTAATCGGTGCAAGTTGGCTTTTCGGCGGGTAAACATACGCCACTTCAACTGGCGCAGGCATACCTTTTTCATCTAAGAATGAAATCAATGCTTGCCCCACACCTAAGGTTGAAATGGTTTCAACCACATTGACAGCAGGATTTAGAACGGAACGTTTCTGCCGCAGATTTCACTGCTTTTTTTGATCGCGTGGTGTAAAAGCGCGTAGCGCGTGTTGAACACGGTTACCCTAATTGCCCTAACACCGTATCCGGTAAATCTAATGGATTTTTGGGTCACAAAAATAAATCCCCACACCTTTAGAACGAATCAAGCGAACCACTTGTTCCACTTTGTCCACCAACACACTCGGTGCACCATCAAAGAGTAAGTGTGCTTCATCAAAGAACATCACAAATTTTGGTTTATCCGGATCGCCGACTTCCGGCAATTGTTCAAATAATTCAGACATCAACCAAAGCAAGAATGCGCTATACATTCTTGGGGAATTAATTAATTTTTCAGAATTTAAAACATTGATCACGCCACGACCATCGCGAGTTTGTAACCAGTCTTCAAGATTTAATGCTGGCTCACCAAAAAGATTTGTTGCCCCTTCATTTTCAAGAGTCAGTAAAGCACGTTGAATCGCGCCCACACTCGCAGCTGATACGTTGCCATATTCTACTTGGAACGATTTCGCATTCTCTGCCACGAAATTTAAGCATGGCACGCAAGTCTTTTTAAATCGATGAGTAGCAAGCCTTTATCATCTGCCACACGGAATACAAGGTTTAATAAGCCTTCTTGGGTTGCATTTAAATTTAATAAACGGGACAGTAATAATGGTCCCATTTCAGAAATCGTGGTGCGAAGCGGAATACCGGTTTCACCGAATACATCCCAAAATGACACAGGATAGCCATTTAAATAACTCTCGCCACCTAAATCAAATTGTTCAATGCGTTCTGCTACTTTGCCACTAAATGTGCCCGCTTTTACTAAACCAGACAAATCGCCTTTTACATCCACTAAAAAAACCGGCACACCATCATCACTGAACGCCTCTGCCATTTTACGTAATGTCACGGTTTTCCCCGTCCCTGTCGCTCCAGCGATCAGGCCATGACGGTTTGCCATTTTTGCGGTAATGCCAAGGGTTTGGCCTTGTTCGCTACGCGCGAGAGAATATTGCATAAAAGATTCCTTTGTTTTGTTGGTTTTATTTAAACGAATAATAAGGAAAAAAACGAAGTGCGGTCAAAATTTAAGTGATTTTACGGTATAATTTCTCAAAAACTAACTCAAAGCAGGAAAAAAATAGATGTCAAACGCAAAAAAATTCTTATTATTAAAACAGGATTGATAGAAACCTTAACGTTCCCTGATGGTAGCTCATATGAAAGCGCGATTCGTAAAAAACCAGTATCCATGGTGAAAGTGCATGCGCTTGGCGCAGAAGACAATGATGTCGGTTTAAAAGCGCATCATGGTGGCGTAGATAAAGCCTTGTTTTTTTCATGTCTGATGTGTCTTTCCCTGCTTTAAACGAGCTACTTGGTGAAAAGTTTGATTTCCACGGCAGTGCGATTTACGGTGAAAACTTTGTGGTATCAGGCTTACATGAAGATAATGTTTGTGTAGGCGATCGTTACAAAATTGGCTCTACTCTGTTAGAAGTGTCTCAACCCCGCAAACCTTGCGAGCGTTTATCTCATAATACCAAGAATGAGAATACAAGAGAGGTTATTCGTCAGTCTGGCTGGACAGGCTGGTATGTGCGTGTGATCGAAGAAGGTGAAATTCATCAAGGTGATGAACTCATTTTGCAACATCGACCTTATCCTGAATGGACAATTCGTCGTTTAAACACACAACTCTCCGCGCCTTCAAGCATTGCAGAACTAGAAGAGGCCTTAGCCATTGAGGAATTAGCGCCAGCGTTTAAACGTTCTGTTAACTCACAATTACATAATTTACAACAGGCTGCTAAAAATGTCGGCTAAAACGACCGCACTTTGCCCATGCCAATCTTCACTTTCTTATGAAGATTGCTGCGGACGCTTTCATTCAGGCAATATGTTTCCAGAAACAGCGGAACAACTTATGCGTTCCCGCTATTCAGCGTTTGTGCTCAAAAATATCCCCTATATTGTGCAAAAGCACTGTGCCAAGCCAACAAGCGTTATTAGATCAAAAAGCCTTGCAAGATTGGGCTGATGAAACACAATGGCTCGGTTTAGATATTGTCAAAACAGAAACCTTAACCAAAAACACAAAGTGCGGTTGAATTTAAGGCGCATTTTCAAGGTAGCGAACAGCCACAAGTGCATCACGAACATTCTATTTTTTTGTAAAAAAATCGATGGCCGTTGGTATTTTGTTGACCCCACTGTGCCGCTCCCAAGTAATAAACAACCTTGTGTTTGTGGTTCAGGGAAGAAATTTAAACATTGTTGCGGAGGCTTGCTCTAATGACCTTAACGTCTTTTTCTCGCATTATTTTGGCAGCGTTCTCAAGAAAAACAAATTAACGCAAGCTGCCGGTTCACTCACCTACAGCACCATGCTCGCCATCGTGCCGTTAATTATGGTGGTGTTTTCGATTTTTTTCCGCCTTTCCTGTCTTTAACGAAGTAACTGGGGCATTGAAAGAATTCATCTTCACCAATTTCGCCCCTTCCGCAAGTGATGTTGTGGGGCAATATATTGATGAATTCGTCCATAACTCCAAGCAAATGAGTGCTGTGGGGATTGTGAGTTTGATTTTAGTCGCATTAATGCTCATTAACTCCATCGACCGTACACTTAATGGCATTTGGCAAGACACCAGTAATCGCCCAATTTTTTTACGTCATTTGCTATTTATTGGCTCATTTTTAACGCTCGGCCCACTTTTTAATCGGTACCAGCATTGCCGCAAGTTCCTATGTCAAAGCCATGTTCGAGCAATCGGAAACGCTCTTTTTGGCTTAAAAACTCCTCAGCTTTTGTGCCATTTCTTTCTACTTGGTTTATCTTCACGCTCATTTATATGGTCGTGCCAAATAAGAAAGTGAGCATCAAACACTCTGCAGCAGGCGCATTAATTGCCGCGATTTTCTTTACCTTAGGGAAACAGGCCTTTGCTTGGTACATTACGACATTCCCGTCTTACCAATTAATTTACGGTGCCATGGCAACACTACCCATTATGTTATTGTGGATTCAAATCAGCTGGACAGTGGTGTTATTCGGCGCACAATTAGCTGCAGTTCTTGCAGAAGTGCAGTCGATGAATCAAACAAATTTAGAGGAAGTAAAATGATTGCATTAATTCAGCGTGTTACGCAGGCTAAAGTGGAAGTTGAAGGTCAAATTGTGGGGCAAATCGGCAAAGGATTATTAGTTTTATTAGGCGTGGAAAAAAAGAAGATGACCAAGCCAAAGCGGATAAACTCGCCGAGAAAGTATTAAACTACCGTATTTTTCAGCGATGAAAAATGACAAAAATGAATTTAAACGTGCAGCAAATCGGTGGCGAAGTGCTTGTGGTATCGCAATTTACTTTAGCCGCTGACACGCAAAAAAAGGCTTACGACCAAGTTTCTCAAAAGGTGCGGCACCTGCATTGGCTAACGAATTGTATGGCTATTTTTTTCGCAAAAAAATGTGCAGAAAAAAAGTCACTGTTGCCAACGGACAATTTGCGGCTGATATGCAAGTGAGCCTCACCAATGATGGTCCAGTTACATTTTGGTTAAATGTCTGAATAAAGAGAACAATCACTATTTTTTTTCAAAGCAAAGGAAACTCTTTCTTTGATCGCATTGTCGTATTAACGCTCAAATGCATATAACAATTTCAAATCCCATCCATAATTGCATTGGTAATCCCCTTATTTTTATGGGTAAACTAAGGCGGTTTTGATGTGGATCTTCTTAAAGTTTAGCTTGTAATAAAAATGAAAAAATTTTCGTTAAAAAAACAACCGCTCTTTTGCTTGGATGGATGAGTTTTTCAGCCCTTGCAGAACAAACCGTAGATATTGAGATCCGCGGTATCAAGGGTGAACGTGCCATTCGCAATACTGATATGAATGTCAAACTCATTGATAAAGGTGAGATGGACGGCTCAGATCGGTATAAACAATTAGTTTCAGATGCTGTCGATAAAGGCCTTCGAGTCTTCGGTTATTATGGTTCTTCAGTCACCTTTGAATTGAAAAAACGCAAAGGTCAACGAGACTTACTCATTGCTAATGTAAAACCCGGTGAACCAAGTAAAATTGCGGGAACAGACGTTGAAATTATAGGCGAAGCGGCAGAAGACGAAAACTTCAAAGCACTTCGTAAAAAAACTTGCCAAAACAAGGTGAGTTAGTTGAGCATCAAAAATACGATGACTATAAAAGCAGCATTTCAAACCTTGCCCTTGCTCGTGGTTATCTTGACGGAAAATTCCAAATTTCTCGCTTAGAAATCAGCCCTGAAACCCATGAAGCATGGTGGCGTATGCTGTTTGATAGTGGCGTGCGTTATCATTACGGCAACATCACATTCAACCATTCCCAAATTCGCGAAGACTATTTGCAAAATATGCTCAACATTAAATCGGGCGATCCTTATTTAGTCAGCGATTTATCTGAATTAACTAACGATTTTTCTTCTACCAACTGGTTTAGCTCCGTGCTTTTACAGCCTCATGTCCGCGAAGAAGAAAAATTAGTGGATATCGAACTGTTGCTTTATCCACGTAAGAAAAACTCAATGGAGCTCGGGGTCGGTTTTGCGACTGACACTGGGCCGCATGTCCAAATTGGCTGGACGAAACCTTGGATTAATAGTCGAGGTCATAGTTTCCGTACAAATCTTTACGTCTCTGCACCAAAACAAAACTTTGAAGCGACCTATAAAATACCATTGTTGAAAAATCCATTAAATTATTATTATGAATTTTCAACCGGTTATGAAAAAAAGAAAATAAAAATGATACGGATACCAAAACGCTCACTTTTTGCTGCATTACGTTATTGGAATAATAAAGAAGGTTGGCAATATTTTTGCGGGTCTTCGTGTCCGTTACGACAGCTTTACGCAAGCTGATTTCACCGATAAAACGCTCCTTGTTTATCCAACCGGAGGTTTTAGCCGGACTCGTTTAAAAGGCGGTCAATTCCCAACATGGGGAGATACCCAAAAAAATCACGGTTGATTTAGGGAATAAGCTTTGGATGTCAGAAGCCAATTTCTTTAAAATTCAAGCTTCCACAGCGTGGATTCGTACTTATGCAGAAAAATCACCGTTTTATTACCCGTGCAGAAATTGGTTATTTAAATACCGCGGATATTCGTAAAATTCCACCTGCATTACGTTTCTTTGCGGGGGGCGATCGCAGTGTGCGAGGTTATGGCTACAAGAAAAATCTCACCGAAAAAAATAAAGAGGGGAAAATTAGTCGGCGGCTCTCGCTTAGTAACAGGTAGTCTTGAATATCAATATCAAGTTTACCCAAATTGGTGGGGAGCCGTATTTGCGGATACAGGTTTAGCCGCTGATGCTTACAAAGCAAATGAGTTACGCTACGGCGCAGGGTTTCGGTGTACGTTGGGCATCGCCAGTTGGCGCCATCAAAGTTTGATATTGCGACGCCAATTCGAGATAAAGATAACAGCAAAAAAACATTCAATTTTACATTGGCTTAGGGGCTGAAATTTAGGGGTATGACTATGTCTGAACAAGAAAAAAACAACCAGATAACCAAACGACACAACCCGTCAAAAAGAAAAAAAGACCTGCCGTAAAATTTTTATGTGTCGGAAGTGCGGTCATTTTTGTCCCTGTTTTTAGGCTTAGTCACTGCACTTTCTTTTGATAGTGGGCAACGTGCAATTATTCAACTCGCCGATAAAAATGCTCGATAGCTTATCTATTGAACAAGTCAGCGGTGGCTTACAAGATGGTTTAGTCTTAGAAAAATTTACGTTTTCAAACAACCGGCGTAGATGTGGCTCTTCCTAAAACGCGCTTACAACTGAATTTAGCTCGTTTACTGTCGGGAGATATTATTGTTGATGATCTCAGCTTAACGCAGCCGAAAAATTGCCATTGATACCAGTGTTATGCCGCCTTCCGAAGAGAAAGAAACAGAAAGTGGTCCAATGGAAAAAAATCCATTTACCGGTTTCTGTACAAGTAAAAAATGTGGCGATTACTGACTTTGATATGAAACTCGATCAAAGCAATATTACGTTTTCGTCATTTCAAAGTGCGGTCAGTTTAAACAATGAATCAGGCCTTACTCTTGAGCCCACCACGCTTTCAGATGTGCTTTTCTCAACAGTCTCCCAAACTCAACCGAATCCCCCTCAGCCCGAGCAAAAAGAACCTGCTAAACCCGTTGATTGGGCGCAAATTGAGCAAACACTCACACCGGCTTTTTTAGGTAATTTAAATACGGTGAACTTGCCTTTTGATATGCACATTCCAAGTGTTTTGGGTACAAACTGGCAATATCAATCGCTCAATGAAAAAGGCGAAGAAACCCAAAAAATCACTGTGCCTAAAGTGGAATTACAAGCGGATGCCACCGATCATTTAGTGAAATTACAAAAAAACTCGACATTGACAGCTCTCTCGGTACACTTTCTAGCCAAGGACAACTCCAGCTCAATGAAGATTTTTCCGGTTGATCTCACATTAAAATCTGATCTCCAAGCGTTTAAATCAAAAGATAAAACCATTCTGCCTGCCAGCAAAGTTGATCTCAATTTATCGGGTTCATTGAAAAAAACGACCGCACTTTCGTTAACCACACAAGGCGTACTTGATGCGACCTTAACGGGTGATGTGAAACTGGCTGAAGATAAAATGCCATTAAATCTGCAGTTAAAAGCGAAAAAAGGTCAATACGCTTTTGCAGATAGCCTTGCACCGCTCAAAATTAACGATGTGGATATCAAACTCACGGGCGATTTATTGAATTATCACGCAGAGGTTATCGGTGGTGTGGACGGTATGGATCATATCCCTCACACCCATATTGATTTGAATGCAGACGGTAAACTCTATGAAGTTACCCTCAACGAATTAAAACTTGCTGCCCTGGATGGTACGGCACGTTTAACTGGTTCCTCAAACTGGAAAGATGGCGCGCAATGGGATGTGACGGCTGATTTAAACAAAATGAACATTCGCCCTTATGTGCCTGCCATGCCAGCTGTATTATCGGGCAAAGTGAGCTCAAAAGGTTCCGCTGATTCCAATCATTGGAAAGTGGATGTGCCAGCCGTGGATTTAACGGGTAGTCTCTCTTCTCGCCCATTAAGCTTGAAAGGAAGTGTCTTTTTTTAAGTAATGAAACCTTATTAAACATTCCTGATTTATTGCTGAATTATGGCGATAACCGCATTGCGGCAAAAAGGTATATTAGGGTGATAAATCAAACCTAGATTTAGATATCAACGCACCAAGCTTACGTGGTCTGTGGCAAGATTTAGCGGGTTCCGTGGTCGGCAAAGCACAAATCTTAGGCAAACTTACTGCGCCAACCATTAATACCGATTTAACGGCACAAGGCTTGCACTTCCAAGGGATTAGACTTATCTAAAGCCGTAATTAAAAGGTAATGTTGTGAGTGAACCGCAAGTGAAAAGGTGAACTTAACGTCAAAGCGGAAAACTTCCGCTATGGCGACAACATTAAATTGCATAATATTGATTTGAATGCATCGGGTGATGAAAAAAACATCATACGCTCAACTTAAAAATCAAAAAGGTGAACCTGTTGCAGCTGATTTACAAATCACCGGTAATTTTGACCGCACTTCTCAGCAATGGAAAGGTAATTTAAGCCAAGTGAGCCTAAACTCACCTATCGGCGATTTTAAAGTTAATCAAACTATTCCCGTCACTTATGACAATAAAAAAATCCAAGCCACCATTGGTTCACATTGTTGGGTTAACCAAGACTTTAGATCTGTGTTTCCCACAACAATTTACTGCAGGGAAAAAAACGGCGAAGTTCCTTTTGAGCTTAAACGCATTAATTTAGATTTAGTGAATAGATTGATGGGTCAAAGATACGCTCAAAGGCCAATTACAAAAGCCGAGGTAAAAGTGGCATGGTTCAGTGATAAACCGTTACAACTAAATGTAGCGGTAGAAGGTAATAACATTGGTGTGGCACAAAAATTAGATTACCGCACCTTTAAGCTAGATATTCCTAAATTAAGTGTGAATGCCGATATTCAAAAATAACAATTTAACCCTGAAATCAGACATTAACGTTCAGAATCAAGGTCGAATTGGCACGGACTTAAAAAAATTAATGATTTAAGTAAAGCCCGACAATTAGGCGGTACCTTCACCATTGAAGGTTTACGCTTATCTTTAGCGAATCAACTTTTCTCTAGCGGGGAAAGCATGGATGGTGAAGTGGTCTCTCGCTTAAGTTTCGGTGGCAATTTAGAAAAGCCATTATTAAATGGTAATTTTGATATCCGCAATGTAAAAAAACAAAACTGAAAAAAGCCTGCCTTTTGACGTAACTGATGGTCAAGTGGCAATCCGCTTTAATGGCACCTCTTCAACCTTAAATGGCCATGTTCAAACACCAGATAGCAAACTCAATATTAACGGGCAAGCTAACTGGGCTAACATGGATAACTGGACGGCAGAAGTCAGAGCGCAAGCGGATAACTTCAAAGTCGATATTCCGTCTATGGCGAAATTAAAAAGTCAGCCCGAATGTGGTTGTCAAAGCCTCACCAAAAACTCTTAGATTTGAGTGGTAATGTGGATATTCCGTGGGCAAGAATTGCCATTGAAAGCTTACCGGACAATGCTGAACCAGTGAGTGAAGACGAAGTGATTTTAAATGGCCCAAGAAAAAGTGAAGAAGAGCTCATTAATCGCCAATTTGCTTCAGAAACCAAATCGGGTATGCAAATTCAATCTGATTTAAAAATTAAAATCGGCGATGATGTGCATTTAAATGCCTATGGTTTAAAAAAACGAATTTGGATGGTTTACTTTCGGTGAAACAGGATAAAGGAAAATTAGGATTATTCGGTCAAATTAACCTGAAAAAAATGGTCGTTATGCCTCTTTTGGACAGGACTTATTAATTCGTAAAGGCCAAATCAGTTTCTCCGGTTTACCTTCACAACCGATGTTAAATATTGAGGCAATTCGTAACCCAGAAGCCATGGAAGACAATAAGGTCACAGCAGGGGTAAAAGTGATTGGCATGGCATCTAGCCCACAAGTCACGATTTTCTCTGATCCAGCAAAATCTCAAGACCAGGCGCTTTCTTATTTATTAACCGGTCGCTCATTAGAAAACAGCGGTGAAGCAGGCTCTAGTGGTTCTGTGGGTGCGGCATTACTTGGCTTAGGTTTAGCGAAAAGTGGTAAAGTCGTCGGCGGTATTGGCGAAGCCTTTGGTATTCAAGACTTAAACTTAGGCACTGCCGGTGTTGGGGATAGCTCCAAAGTACAAGTTAGTGGTAATATTGGTAAACGCTTACAAGTGAAATACGGTGTAGGATTGTTTGATGGATTAGCCGAAGTGACCTTGCGTTACCGCTTAATGCCACAACTTTATTTCCAATCGGTTTCCAGCACAAACCAAGTTTTTGATTTATTGTATCAATTTGAATTTTAGGAAAGGACATGCATAACGACAAGCAACTGGCTCAACTCGCAGAACCTCATCACCGAGGTGAGGCCCGGGAGATTGCCGCCATTGATTTAGGCTCAAACAGCTTCCACATGATTGTGGCGCGGATTATCAATGGTTCGATTCAGGTGCTTTCTCGTTTAAAACAAAAAGTGAGACTTGCCGACGGCTTAGACGAGCACAATGTATTAAGCCAAGAAGCCATTGAGCGTGGTGTAAATTGCCTTGCGCTTTTTGCTGAACGTTTACAAGGCTTTGAGCCGAAAGATGTGAATGTCGTAGGCACTTATACCCTACGAAGAGCGGTCAATAATGATGAATTTTTACGTCAGGCTGCCACGGTCTTTCCCTATCCCATTAATATCATCAGCGGTCAAACGGAAGCCAAAACCATTTATGCCGGTGTTTGCCACACTCAACCCTGAAAGCGGACGTAAACTGGTCATTGATATTGGTGGTGGCTCGACAGAAATGATCATCGGTGATGATTTCACCCCTTTAGTGGCGGAAAGTCGTCACATGGGCTGCGTGAGCTTTGCCAAAAAAATTCTTCCCAAATGGAGAAATTTCAAAAGAAAACTTCGAGCAAGCTCGCCAAAGTGCGGTCAATAAAATTGAAGATTTAAGCTGGGAATATCGCAAACTCGGTTGGCAATCAGTATTAGGTTCATCAGGCACCATCAAAACCGTCTATCAAGTGATTACTGCAACTCTTGACCCGAACGGCATCATCACGGCTGAACGCTTACAAAAATTTAATTGACCGAACCTTACAAGCCTCTCATTTTGAAGAACTCAATATCGCGGGATTAAACCCTGATCGCGTGGATGTATTTGTGCCAGGCTTAGCCATTTTTAAGTGCTGTTTTTTTGACGTCTTTGGCTTAGAAAAATATGCGCTATTCTGACGGCGCTTTGCGTGAAGGGGTAATTTACAGCTTAGAAAAAAACTTCCAAGTTTCAGACATCCGTACACGTACCGCATTAGGGACTTGCCGAACAATTTAACTTAGATTTAGCGCAAGCCGATCGCGTGGCCAATAGTGCAAAAAAACCTTAATTGATCAATACACCCATTGGCAAAAAAACCGCATCTTGCTGATGAAATGAAAAAAATCTGTTGATTTGGGCGGCACGCTTATTAGAAGTCGGTATTGTCATTAATCATCGCAATGTACAAAAAAACATTCGGCTTATATTCTGCAAAATATGGAATTACCGGGCTTTTGATCGCGAGCAACAACGCTTATTGGTGAATTTAGTTCGTTATCACACGGGTGCATTTAAAAAAAGAATGATTTACCGATTTTTTTGCTCGTTATGCAGATGAAGATATCCTTGTTTTACTGCTTCTTTTTACGCATTTCGGTGATTTTTAAATAAATCTCGCCAAGCAACAGATAGCACGGATAAAATTAATCTCAGAATTGACCGATCTTCACAGACTTGGGAACTGACCTTTGAGAAACATTATTTAGATAACAATCCGTTAGTGTGGAATGAATTGCGCTTAGAAAGTAATTTACTCAAAGATTTAGAACTCAGTTTGATTTTTAACTGATAGAATAAGGGCTTTCGTGCCCTTATTTTTTATCTTGCTCCAACAGCAAGCTATAAATATTGGCGAGATAATAGCTCTGCTCGGCTTCGGGAATATCTTGCGGAATAAAAGAAAGCAAATCGTGGTGAATTTCCAAAACATCAGGGAAAATGACCGCACTTTGCATTTCATCATAAAAGGATTGATGAAGCGGAGAAACGCAACCGCCTCGTTTTAAGCGGGCAAGGCTGTTGGCAATATGCAATAAGAGTGTGATGACGGTCGGAATAGACACATCAATGCGCCAATGATGCTCTAGGCGACTTTGCAAAGTCAGAATAATATCAATAACTTCCTGATCAATCTGACCGCGAATTTTCCAACGGGTTAATTGTTTGAGTAGCGACATAACATTCCTTTTTTTGAGATAGGATAACTTTACCGCTATTTCATAAAAATTACCAGTGCACAGATCACAAAATTGAAACAAAGTGAAAAAAATTTACGAACTAGGAAAGCAATAAATGATAGATAACAGACTTTTTGAAAAAAATATGATGGCCTGATTTTTTTGATATGGATGGCACCTTAATTGACACCATGCCAGTACACGCCCGAGCCTGGAATATGGTGGGGGAACAATTTGGTTACCGTTTTAACAGCCAAATTATGTATGATTTAGGTGGCGCAACCGTGAGCACTATCGCCTCCGCCATTATGCAAGATGCCGGTATGCCACAAGAACGTTTAAATGAAGTCATACAAGCAAAACGCAAACTTTCTTATGAATTGATTCCAACAGAATCAAAAATTGCTCCCGACCTTTGAAGTGGTGCGTCATTACTATCAACAAAAGCCAATTGCGCTCGGTTCAGGTTCGAACCGTCGAATCATTGATATGTTGATGCAAAAATTAGATATCAAACATTACTTTAGCGCCATTGTCAGCGCTGATGATGTGAAAGAACATAAACCGCATCCAGAAACCTTTTTACGCTGCGCAGAACTGGCAAAAGCCGAACCATCACGTTGCATCGTCTTTGAAGATGCCGATCTCGGCGTAAAAGCGGGATTAAATGCAGGGATGGATGTGTTTGATGTCAGAACGCGTGAGATTATTAGAGCCTAATGTGGGACATTTTCTCTTTCAGCTTTTTGGCTGATTTTTGGCAAACCCATGGCTTGTGGTTGATGTTTTTCAGCGCTTTCTTAAGTGCCACCATCTTGCCGGGTAATTCAGAAATTGTGTTTGTCTCCCTTGCTGCGCCAAAAGTATTGGTCGGGTCATTATTAAGTGCGGATATTTTTTGGCTTGTTTTTCTGGCAACCGCAGGCAATACACTTGGCAGCCTCATCACTTATTGGATTGGTCGATGGTTTCCGAAAATTGACAGCAAAAAAATGACCGCACTTTATGGGCGATAAACAAAAATACAACGCTACGGTGCCATCACTTTATTATTGAGCTGGTTGCCTATTATCGGGGATGTGTTTTTGTGCGGTAGCCGGTTGGCTTCGATTGAATTGGCTAAGTTGTTTGATTTTTTTATGACGATTGGAAAAGGGCTGCGTTATATTGCCTTGCTCTTTTTCAGTTTACCTTTCGTGTCATAGCCGGTGAATAGCCTTTGTGCATAACCTGGTTGTGGGCTAGAATAAAGACGAATTAATATTCAATAGATAAAAAAACGCCCCTTATCAAGTAAGGGGCAAATAACCTAAGGAACCAATTTTATTAAAAACAACTGCAAGTTGCTTGTTCTATAAGACCGACGCTAAAAAGAAAAGTTCAAAGAAATTGTAAAAAAATGTAAAAAAATTTACAAAAACTTGCAATTAATTTACAAATCACTGATTTTTCAAGGAAATAAATATGCCATTACTCGACAGTTTTAAAGTGGATCACACCCGTATGAACGCACCTGCCGTGCGCGTTGCCAAAACAATGCGTACCCCAAAGGGCGATGACATCACTGTTTTTGATCTTCGTTTTTGCATTCCAAACAAAGAAATTCTCCCACCAAAAGGGATTCACACCCTTGAGCATTTATTTGCGGGCTTCATGCGTGACCATTTAAACAATGACAATGTAGAAATCATCGATATCTCCCCTATGGGCTGTCGCACAGGTTTTTACATGTCATTAATTGGCACACCAAACGAGCAACAAGTGGCTGATGCATGGTTAGCTTCCATGAAAGATATTTTAACCGTGCAAGATCAAAACCAAATTCCTGAATTAAACGAATACCAATGTGGGACTTACACCGAACATTCTTTAGAAGAAGCACATGATATTGCTAAAAATGTGATTGCTCGCGGTGTGGGGATTAATAAAAATGACGATTTAGCACTTAATGAATCTTTCTTAAAATAAGGACACAACATGACAACCCTAGGTACAGCATTAACCCCGAATGCTATTAAAGTGATGATGCTTGGCTCTGGTGAACTGGGCAAAGAGGTGGTGATTGAATTACAACGTTTAGGCGTGGAAGTAATTGCCGTCGATCGTTATGAAAACGCCCCAGCACAACAAGTGGCACATCGTGCTTATACGATTTCCATGCTAGATGGTGCAGCACTCAAAGCCTTAGTGGAAAAAAAGAGCGCCCAGATTACATCGTGCCGGAAGTAGAAGCCATCGCGACTGATACGCTGATTGAATTAGAACAAGCGGGTTTTAATGTTGTTCCTACCGCCAAAGCCACCAAGCTTACGATGAATCGCGAAGGTATTCGCCGTTTAGCTGCTGAAGAGCTTAGCTACCAACCTCACCTTATCAATTTGTCGATAACTTTGCTGACTTCCAAAGTGCGGTTGAAAAAAATCGGTATTCCTTGCGTGGTGAAAACCGATTATGTCCTCTTCTGGCCACGGTCAAAGTATTTTTGAAAATCCAAAGACGACTTACAAAAAAAGCGTGGGATTACGCTCAACAAGGAGGTCGAGCAGGTGCGGGACGCGTGATTGTAGAAGGGTTTGTTAAATTCGATTATGAAATCACCTTACTCACCGTTCGCCACATCAACGGCACCAGCTTCTTAGCGCCAATTGGCCATCGTCAAGAAGATGGCGACTATCGCGAATCTTGGCAGCCACAAGCCATGTCTGATGCAGCCTTGAAAAAAAGCACAAGACGTCGCAGAGAAAAATTACCACTGCATTAGGGTGGTCGCGGTATTTTCGGCGTGGAAATGTTTGTGTGTGCTGATGAGGTTATCTTCAATGAAGTCTCCCTCGCCCACATGATACTGGTATGGTCACGCTAATTTCTCAAGAATTATCCGAATTCGCCTTACACGCCCGTGCAATTTTAGGCTTACCTATTCCGGAAATCACCTTAATTAGCCCATCTGCTTCCAAAAGCCATTGTGGTGGAAGGTCAATCGAAAAAAACGTGCAATTTGGCAATATCGCCGAAGTATTAGCTGAACCGAACACCAATATTCGCATTTTTCGGTAAAGGCGAAGTCAATGGTCATCGCCGTTTAGGGTGTGTTACTCGCTCGTGATATTTCTGTGGAAAAAAAGCATTGGAAAAAAAGTAGAGCGAGCTTACGCGAAGTTGGATGTGAAATTATAAGGTTTACTTAACATAGGCATCTTTGAAAATACAAAAAGTGCGGTCAATTTTTGAGAGGTTTTAAAAACTCTTTAAAAATTGACCGCACTTTATATCTAGATATTTTAAATTATATACCTTTCAGATAGCTAAAAAAATTTAAAAAGCCACTAAAAAAACCTAACGTTAGAAAAACTTAATCTTTTTGGATATATTACTGAAATACCTATCCATTAAAAATTCAATGAGCTATTTTTTTCCCTACCTAAGATTCTAAATGTTAGAAATCCAATTACTTGCAAACATGATAACGGCTTGTGTCAACACATCCAATCTGCTAAATGGTTTATGTTCTTTTTATATTATTTAGAGAAGAGAATTTATCTATGTAATTACCCCAAAATCAACAGAATGATTTCTTATCGGAAAAATAGATTTTTTTATTGCTATAATGCCTTGAGTTACTATCAATTAAAGGTATTTTTAATATGCAAAAAAAGGCACTATTATTTTAGGGTTATCTCTTCTTTTAACAGCTTGTGATTTAGGTTTTCCCAGAATGACCGTTAATTACGATAATTTACCCTCAAGGGGAAATTAAAGAATATATTACGAAAAAGATTTCCTAATGAGCCGGAAAAAAAGAAGTGCTAAGCAAATTGATTTATGCTCATTTAGATGGTGATAATCGTGCTGATAGCATCAAAAAAAGCGGTTTCCCAAAATGGGCATGACTTGTGAAAGCAGGAAAAAGAAATTTTGCGAGTATTCAGGATATATTAGAACGAAACTTACTGGACATAGCTCAGGAAGTGGTCGAGCAAAACGCATTTATCATATTGTTATTTCACCTAAAAAAGGAATAGATTCGTTAGCTCTTGAATATCAAATTGTAGAAGATACTGAAAACTGAAACCCAAGAAATATAAAAGGTACTTAACATGAAAAAATTACTCACAATATCCCTTGCTCTACTTTCCCTAGTTTCAATTGGCTGCGAAGCGAGTGGCCATGAGAATCATTCTGGGATTCAATCTTCAATTTCAGACAGAAAAAAAGTAATGCAACAGATTTAAACTTAATGCTAGATGAGGTTTTTTTAAAAACCCGTATTACTGACATTGCAAGTCAACGTGCGGATGTTAGCCATATTGTCTCCAAATATCTTCATTCAGGAATGGATAAGAAAGAAATAAGCGATTTAATTTCGAACCAATTTGAAATTTTAGAAAAAACAGATAATAAACTATTTGCACTCTATAAAAAAGGTGAAGGTTACTTAGGTAATAGACGTGATTTTTTTATATTGAGTTGTTTTTTTAGTAAAGAAGGAAAAGTTATTAAAAAAATAAATCTTATTTAGATAAAAAGCAACAATATCTAATCCATTCTTTATGGTCTTATATCAACAAAAAGTGCGGTTAAAAAATACACTGATTTTTAACCGTACTTTTATTATTACAATAACACAACTCTTCCATCAAGATACCTGATTTAATTAGTAATACAACTCCTTCACAATCATACCTAAAAATTGTTCATTCTTAAACCAATTGAACGAGCCATTTGAACTAACTAATTTTCCATCATAGTCAAAGCAATCGTAAAAGGAATGCTTTTACACGCCGGATTGCATAAGTGCTTAGGCAAGCAATCCCGACAAAAATAGAGGAGTAGATTTATGAAATCTAAATTGATGAAAGGGTTAGTGATTGTTGCATTAGCAGGAAGCTTAACCGCTTGTGAAATGGACAGACAACAACGTCATACTGCAACAGGTGCAGCAATCGGCGGTGTAGCCGGTGGTTTATTAGGTGGTGATATTGCCACAACACTCGGCGGTGCGGCATTAGGTGGTGTAATCGGTAGTCAAGTGAATAAAGGCGGAGACTACGATGACAGAGAATATCGCCATCATAAAAAACATAAAAGACATCACCACCATAGAAAACACCGTGATTGGGATGACGACTGGGATGATGATTAATTCAAAATACAGATAAAAATGACCGCACTTTTGAGATACAAATCAAAGTGCGGTCATTTTTTTGATGCTTTCAAATTTACTCACTCTACACATCATTTAAATACCCAATCAATTTATTAAAAGCTTTTAATATAATCAGGTATTTACAATAACCCCACATTTAATGTTATAATCTTGCCGTTTAATAGAGGTTGGACCACTTAATCAGTGTAATGCCAAAATAGGCATAAGGTCATATAAAAGCTCTCAATAAACATTTTTTTAAAGATAAATATAAATAACTTTTTTTAAACCTTAAGGTAATTTTATATGAATAAAAATCAAACTACTTCGCCCAACCCTTGCGGCTGTGGCGGTCTCTGTTGTTTGTGCTTCAGCGCAAGCTTCTATCGTTCGTAACGATGTCGATTATCAATATTTCCGTGATTTTGCTGAAAAATAAAGGGGCTTTCCGTCAGGGAGCATCCAACGTTAATATTTATAATAAACAAGGGCAGTACGTTGGTACCATGTTACCAAATGTGCCAATGCCTGATCTTGCGGTAACAAACCGTCGTAAAGGCACCTACACCCTTTTTTTCACCCACAATACGCAACGAGTGTATCGCACATTAGAAACTCAGAAGGCTATGGAGATGCTCAATATGGTGAAGATGGCAATAATCCTGACAATCATCACTTTCAATTACTTAGTGGTTGATCAAAAACAATCACCCGCAGCTTGACTTCCAGACACCCTCGTTTTCATAAACTTGTCACTGAAGTAGCACCAATTCCAGTTAATGTTGCTGAATCTCGCCAAAATGGATTGTTAGATAAATCACGTTATTCTTATTTTTGTGCGTGTAGGCTCTGGTACTCAAAAAAATCTCGTAACCAATATGGTCAAAAATAGTGATGTAGCATACCATTACCAATATTTGATTGGTGGTACGCCAATGCGTCCTGTGAGTTCTAATTCTTCAAAAAACCCAATTTGATGGCAATCTTTTTAATGATGGCTTATCTACTTACGGTTTACCTGGTGATAGTGGCTCACCATTATTTGTCTATGATACTAAAGATAAACGTTGGGAATTAGCAGGTAACCTTGTTGAACATTATGGTGAGAGCGATTCTCGCAATAATTATATTGTTGCACAAGACCAGTATATGGCGAGTGCCGTTAAAGATGATGAAATTGATTTCCGTGTCAATGTTCAAGAAACTTATTGGAAAAGGTGACGGTGCTTCAAGCTCAAAAATTAAAAATTAGCAGACCCAGCTAAAAAGATATCTTGATAACGATAGAGAACGACCATCTCTTGCGAATGGTAAAACGGTACACTTTAGTGGTAAAGAAAATAGCGAACTTATATTAGAAAATACTATTAACCAAGGTGCTGGTGCGCTTTATTTTAATAACAATATGGCGGTTCGAGCGATTAACAACAACGATTCTTGGACAGGCGCTGGCGTTGTCGTCAATGGTAACAAAACCGTAAACTGGCAGGGTGAAAAAAATCCACAAGGTGATCGTTTATCTAAACTAGGTACCGGTACGTTATTAGTGAATGGTAAAGGTAAAAAAACCTTGGTGATATTAGTGTAGGTGAAGGTACGGTTGTTTTTAGACCAAAAAAAGCAGAAAAATGGTCAGCAACAAGCCTTTAATCAGGTTGGGCTCGCAAGCGGTCGAGGTACAGTCGTACTGGCTAATGATAAACAAGTTAATCCAAATAATATCTACTTTGGTTTCCGTGGTGGTCGTTTAGATCTTAATGGTAATGCACTCAGCTTTAACTATATTCAAAACGCAGATGATGGTGCAAAAATTGTCAACCATAACAAAAAAATAAGACTGCTTCTATTACTATCGGCAAAGATTTAGCTGAAAGTGAATTAGAGTGGGTAAATTGGAGTAAAAAAACCTGAAACGGCATTGGGTATTTATGAATACGTTAATACACATAGATATAACCGTACTGATTATTTCCGTTTAAAACCAAATGGCAATCCAAATCAGTACTTCCCTCTTGATCAAAACTCAAGTAATGATTGGGAATTCTTAAGCAGCAACAAAGCTGAAGCCATCAAAAAAATGAGTGTGGCGCATTCCATGGCTACATTCAGCGGTACATTAGGCGAAACGGATAGCAGCCGTCCAAACGGTGGATTAAATGTAACCTTTAACCCAAGTAATTCCAATAACTTGTTATTACTGAATGGTGGGGCAAATTTAAATGGTAGCATAAACGTTGAAAAAGGCAGTGTTGTTCTTTCTGGTGTGCCTGTAGCACACGCTTACGATTATCTAAAAAATAAAGAAGTGGTAAGAGAAAATGAATGGACTGACCGTCAATTTACCGCACGTGAATTTAACGTCGCTGGTAATGCAAAACTTGAAAGCGGACGTAATGTTTCTCAATTAAACGGTAATTTCAATGCTAAAGATCAAGGTCAAATTAAACTAGGTTTTGTTCAAGGTGAATCGAAAAACTGTATGCGTTCAACTCACACTGGTGAAACTAAGTGTGAAAACAATGCGGTATTAAGTCAGTCGGTATTCAACCAATTACCAACGACTAAAGTAACGGGTAATGTGAATTTACAAAACCAAAGTCAATTCCAATTAGGAAAAGCACATTTGGTTGGTCGCATTAACGCAGATAAACAAACACAAGTAACCTTGAAACCAGAAAGCCAATGGACATTAACTGGCAACAGCAACGTGGGTAATTTAGCGCTTTCAAACAGCCTAATTACATTAAATCAGCGCTATGATGAAATTGGGAATAACCATAAAGGCAACATCGATTTTAATGAATTAACCATTAATGGTAATTTAACTGGTACTGGTTCTTTCCGCTTCTTAACGAATGTAGCTGAGCGCCGTGGTGATCATATCGTTGTCAATGGTTTAGCGAATGGTGCATTCCAACTTTCATTAAAAAACACGGGTGCTGAACCAAATGAAATCAGCCCATTAAGTTTAGTGAAATTAAACAATCCGGGACAAAAATAATGCGAACGCTCGTTTCACATTAGAAAACGGCTATGTGGATCTTGGGTGCTTATCGTTATATTTTTAGCGAATAACAATAACGACTATCGTCTTTATAACCCATTACGTGATGCGCAAGTAAACCACGGTGCGAGCACACAAACTCAAGAGCTCAGTCGAGAAGAGTATGAAGCGGTTCAGCGTCAAATCAAGGCAAAAACAACGCGAACTTAACAGTTTAAATGCGCAATATGAACGAGCTAAAAGACAAACTGATGCTAAAAAAATGCTGAAGTGAATAGACTGCAAAAAAACAGTTAATCAAACAGATGCTAAATTGAAAAAAATGTGGTGGATCAATATAACGCGGTAAACCAAAAATCAAAAAGGCAAAAACGCAACCATTTATACCGCCAATATACTCAATTAATTAATACATTGAAGCAGCAAAACAATCGTTTATCTACAGCAAAAAAATGTTGCGGCTGAATTATTAAAAAAACGCAAACAAATGCAACGAATTTAGTGGCAAAATTGCGTCAAGATATTACTAGTTTAGAAGCAAGTAAAGCCCCACGAAAAGGCAATGTTGATAAAGCTCGCGAGTTGTGTGAGGCACAAGGCGTTAGCCATGCTGTTTGTTCTAAAGTGTTGAGAATTGCAAATACAAGTGATTTAACTCGCTTTGAAAAATGAGTTAGATATTGCGATTCAACGTTTAGAAAAATGCAGAAAAAAAGCACTTGCATTAGCGACGAATGATGGTGATGCTCAAGCTATTGCTTATGCGAAAGAAGCGGTAGAAAAACGCATCTAAAGAAGTGTTAACGAGTTTAGAAAACAACTATGAAAGTTTATCTGAAATCGAGCAATTCTTAGCAGAAAATGAATCAAAAAATTCAGAAAGTACCAACGCTAAAGTCGCTGAAATGTTAGCAACACAAGCAAATTTAGAAAACAACAAACCTCAATCTGCATTAGTGAGTCGTTATTCTAATACTGCATTATCTGAAATGTCAGCTAACGTAAATGTAGCGTTACAAATCGCACGTAATCTTGATCGTCATTTATTAAGTCAAGACAATTCGAATGTATGGGCAAATACTGAAGCAACGAAACAGAACTATCATTCTGATTTCTATCGCCCATACAAACAAAGCTTAACAATGACACAAATCGGTGTGGCAAATAATGTAAATGATAATGTACGAGTTGGTGCAGTGTTATCACATTCTCGTGCAAACAACACATTTGCTGAAAACGTGAGTGGTAAAAATCGCTTAACAGCTTTAAGCACTTATGTAAAAGGTAATTGGAACAATGGCGTATTTGCGAGTCTTGACCTAGGTTATGGCCGCAGCCGTAATACCATTGATTTTGATGGTAAAAATACAATGTGTTCCACCGCAGCTTATTTAGCGCTGGGGTAAATGCTGGCATCCAATGGGATTGGGGTGTAAACGTTCAACCATCTATTGGTGTTCGTTACAATCGTCTATCTAAAAGCAAATTATCAGCTAGCAGAAGCGAAAAATTGAAAGCAAAAGCATTAAACCTAATGACTTACCGTGCTGGTTTAGAATTAAGCAAAACCTTTGATGTGGCAGGAGTGAAATTAACACCAAGCGTAGCCTCTTACTACAATGATGCAACACAGCGTAAAATGGCTGTAAATGGTGCATTGTCAGTAAATAATATCGGTATGCAACAACAATTTGGACGTTATTTCAACCACGAAGCAGGACTTGCTGCTCAATTCAATCAATGGCAAGTTAGCGCACAAGTGGGTATGCTTAAAGGGTCTGATATTACCACTCAAAAAAATATGCCGCATTTAAACTCGGCTATACTTGGTAATTTGAATAATCCATTTAATGCTTAAACATTAATAAAAAATCTCCATTGACTGAAAAAGGCAATGGAGATTTTTGTTACTATAAAAAATTGAATCCCAAAACGACCGCACTTTCAAAAATACAATCTGTATATTATTTTCAATGATTTCCCCCCATTGCAGCACAATTCCACCTATGTTAGGCTATAGGAATAATCCTCTCTCTCAATATTCGTTAACTTTTACGTTTAATTATGACAACAAATACTCAACACTATACGATAAATGAAGGTTCATTCTCACTGCCTAATAACTGGCAAGACGAATCCCTCAATGTTTTTTCCTTCAACAGCCATTCCGGTGGAAATCTTGTTATCAACAGAACCCCTATTACTGAAGATATTTCTGACCAAGATTTTTTTATCAAAAAAATCATTGAGCAATTTCGTCATAATCTCAACGGATATCAAGAAAATGAATGCCGAGAAGTTACCTTAGAGGGAAAGCCTGCTTACTTGCTAGATTATTACTGGGACACACCTGAAGGTCCAATTTATCAACTTTCTGTGCTTTATATTGTGCAAAACAAATTATTAACTTTTACTTATTCAGCACAAGAATCTTTTTCTCCAAATAAAAAAGAAGCATTACTTACTGTTGTTTATTCCTTTAAAACCACCTCAAAAACGAATTAAATTACGATGACAACACCTGCTATGCCAGCGGCTCGCGTTGGCGACCCATTTAAACACCGAAGCTTTATGGCAGCGTTAGCTGGTGCAGCAGCTGGTGCCATAATTGAGTTTGGGGTAATTTCTGCTTGTGGCTTCTTTTTAGGGGGAATAGGTGGCTTTGCAGCAGCAATGGTATTATTAAATACACCTGTTGTAAGCAGTACTATCGATAAAGTAAAAAGTGCGGTAGAAAATTTCTTTGAATCTGACGATCCTGATGGTTTCATTATCAAGGGTAGCATTAATGTATCCGTCAATAAAAAGAAAACTAGCTTATGCAACACCATCTAATGCTAAAGATCAAACTCAACCATCAAATGTGATAATCATGGACCAAAAAAATTATCGCCCAAGGTAGTGAAAGTGTGTTTGTCAACGGGTTCCCTGTTGCTCGAAAAGGAGATGGTACAAAAATGTAGTGCAAAAAAATTAGTGATGGTTCTCCTAATGTCTATATTGGTTCAGGACAAGGCACTTATGCAGAGATGGAGCCTGAATTTAATAAACTTCAGAGATTAGCACTCATTGCTGTGGAATTTGTTGTACCACCCACTGCGGCTGCAGGGAAAAGGTTTACTAAAAAGTTTTTTTAAAGCTGGTTTTAAAGCTATAGCAACTAAAGGTCCTAAGGCTGCTGCTGCAATGCTTGCCAAAAAAAGCAGCCCGCTCATTAAACCCTAAAAACGCATCCGCTATTAAAAATTTTGGCTGTGCAAAGCAAGCTTTTAAAAACAATAAAGGGCTTAAGCGTTTTACTGAAGGCGGAAAAAAATGGGTGAAAAGGTGACCCTATTGATGTTTTAACAGGGCAAGTTGTCGAACAGCGTATTGATTTTACGCTTGGTCAAACCATTCCGCTTTCCTTTATCCGTACTTGGGCTAGAAGTAAAGAAGATCGTTTTGCTGATGGACTTTGTGGACGTTTTTGGGTTGATAACTTCTCCGAATCTATCGAGCTTAGCCAGCAAGGTCAACAAATTAAGATTGCTACCGCAGAAGGAACCTATCTGCGTTTTTTTCCTTACCAATCGGAAGCATGCAATCTTTTTAACCCTGATCATCCACAATTTACCTTAAATCGCTATCGAGACTTTTTAGAGCTTTATGACCGTGAAGCACAACTGTCTAAACGTTTCTATATCACAACACCTGCTTTTAATGAGCATAATGACGACTTAGGCTTTCCTCTGCTTGAAGACGGAATTTATCCTATTTCTTATTGGCAAGATACCTTTGGCAATAAAGTTGAGTTTATTTATCACCATAAGCGTTTAGTTAAAATTAATCATTCTGATGGCATTGTCCTTGCGCTTGACTATCAAACTCAGGGCGAAAAGCAGTGGTTACACCAAATTCACCGCATTGATAACGGCTTAAATGAAATCCTTGTTTCCTATGTACAAAATGAACAAGGACATTTAATTGAATCCGATGCCTTACTTGATTATCACCTATTCTATACCTACGATAACCAAGCCAATCTTATCCGTTGGGAAGATAAGGATAGAACTTGGGTAGACTATCATTATGATGAGCATGGTCGTGTTATTCATAGTGTAGGGGCTGATGGATTCTATCCTGTATGGTTTGAATATGCTGAAAAATCAAACCAAGGTTCGCGATAGCAAAGGCCATGTCACGGTATATGACTTTGACTCGCAGATCATGAAGCCACTTACCATTACCTCACCGATGGGTTCGGTAACTCGCTTTGAATACGATCAATTTGGCAATCTTCTTTCGCAAATCTTTGCAGATAAAACTCAAGTAAGTTTTGAATACTTAGAGGATACAGGCCTTGTCAGCGCGTTCACTGACCCAATGGGAAATCAATGGACGTATTCCTATAATGAAGAAGAACAACTCATCCGCATTGAAGACCCAATTGGACGGGTGTGGACATCGGTTGAACAAAAAACAGAAGAAAATTCGACCGCACTTTTCACCGCGCCAGATGGCAGCCAAACCGCCTTTGTGCGTAATGAATATGGCTTATTAACTCACGTTGTTTCCAAAGCAACCAAGCAAAAATTCGGCACAAGCTCAACTTCAAGCGGCTTATCGTTATGACCCTCGTCATCGCTTAATCGAAACACAAGATGCCGAGCAACGTCGCATTCAGCTTTCTTATAATAATGAAGACCAAATCAATCGCTTACAAACCGCAAGCGGTAAACATTGGCATTATGGCTATACTCATCATCAAAAGCTCGCACAAATCAATCGACCAAATGCAAGTCAGGAAAGCCAAGTTTATGACCGACACGGCAACCTAACCAAATACACCGATGCGAACGGTGTGATGTGGCAATTAAAATACGGTGCATTTGACTTACTGATTGAAAAAATTGACGGTGAAGGCAATATATGGCGTTATGACTATGACAAAGACAGTTTAAAACTAAGCAAAGTCATCAACCCAAAAGGAGAACAATATACCTACGCTTTTAACGCTGACGGACAAGTTAAAGTTGAAACAGATTTTGCGGGCAATATCTGGCATTACACTTATGATGCTAACGGGGCGTTAAATACGCTTACCGATGGCGAAGGTCATCAAACGCAATACACATACAATGCTAACGGACAATTAATTCAACTCTCTACCGTTGATGATGTGATTAGCTATACCTATGACAATGCGGGGCGAGTAACACAAATTCAATCCACAGACAGTACATTAACCTATGTATATGATATCAATGACCGGGTAATTGAAGAATCACAAAACAGTCATAAAATCTACCGCACTTTTGATGACATCAATCAAACGGTGACTCGTGTGCTTTATCTAGCTGGTCAAGATAACCCTATCACTACCCGATTCAAATATAATAATCTGGGCGAATTGGTAGAACTACAATTGCCAAATTGGGAAAATGAATCCCAACAAACGGATATCCAAGAAAAAGAAGTCCATACACTCCATTTCCTTTACGATGACGAAGGCAATGAAATCAGTCGCCAAAGCAACCTTGGCTTTATTCTCAATCAGCAATTCAATGAAATGAATCTGCCGATTCGTCAGCGTGCCGGTTATGAGCCAACACACCATTTTGATAGCCTAGCATTAAAACAAACCGGCATTGATAGCCCTACTTTTGCTGAGCTGAATCGTACCTATCAATATGATAAAGCCTTAAATACTATTGCCGCGAACGATGAAATTGAATCCTTGAGATTTGTGGTTAATGGTAATAATCAAATCACCCAAGTGGTTAATCAATATCAAACCCGTGAAAACTATCATTATGACCAAAACGGGTATATCAGCCGACAATATATTCAAGCTGATGATTATCGTTACCATGATGACCACCATGGACAAATTAAAATTGATAACCTGGATTTATACCAACAAGGCAATAAACTCAATCGTATTGGCAATGATTATTACAGCTATGATAAAGCGAGTCGATTAGTGAAGAAAACTGCCATTAAAGACGGTTTTTAGAGGCAAAACCCTTTATTATCGTTGGAACGGTAATAATCAGTTAGAAAGTTTGACCAATGAATGGGGCGAAGTCTGGTATTATAAATATGATGCTCTTGGTCGACGCATTGAGAAAGCTTGTCCGCAACGAAACACCAAAACCACTTACTTGTGGGATGGTGACCAAGTTGCTTATCAAGAAACGGAGAAACACGGTAAAACTGAAAGCCTGCGTCATTGCATATTCAATGGTTGGGAGCTGATTGCACAACAGGACAGTTACTTTAAAATTGACCTTCGCAATCATCATAAAACTTGGACGCAAACCACAAACTATGCCGTCTGCCAGCCTAACGGTCAGCCACTTGCCTTGTTTAATCCTCAAGGCAAACGCACTTGGCGGAAAGCTCCAAACAGCTTATGGGGTTTGCCATTACTTGAAAGCTGGGAAAGCAAACAAGCTGAGCCGCTTAACCCAAATCTGCTCTTTGCTGGGCAATATTTTGACCAAGAAAGTGGATTAGCCTATAACCGTTTTAGATATTACGACCCACAAAGTGGATGTTATCTAAAATCCGACCCGATTGGATTAAATGGCGGTGAAACGCCTTATGCTTATGTGCATAATCCGATGGGGTGGGTGGATCCGTTTGGGTTGGCTGTATGTCCAACTCTAAAGAAAAAACTACAAAATGTTGTTGATCAAGCGGTGGCTGATATAAAGCGGACCCAAGCCTTGCAAAAGACTTAATGAGCAAAGGTAGTTATCGTCATCTAAAAGATCCTACTTCCAAATTATATTCAGCTAGTTTTGGCAAAGCAGTAGAACGAAGAGCTCGTGATATAATAAAAGACACTCCTGAATTAAAAGATTTGGTAACCCATACTGGACTTTCTAGAGGACCTAATGGTCGATTTATATCTTCTCCTGATTTTTCTACCGCATCAAAAGGCATTTTTGATGTAACAACTAATGCAGGAAAAAGCTGCACATGAAGCTAGATATGCTGCTAAAGGTTTATCAGATAAAGTTGGATATTTGCTATACGACGTTGATAAATCAATAATATTTTAATAGGAATATTTTATGAAAGTTGACAACCATAAATTCTTTAAAATAGATGTTTCAGAAGTTATTACTTCAGATAATAGTGAATTTAATAATGTTACATTTGATAATTGTGAAATTGGATTGAGTAATGATATAGATAATTTACCACATTTTAAAAAAATGTAAAAATTTAATAATTGCTCTTTTTGTTTTTTTGTACTTTTTGGTCCTGCTATCTTTGAAAAAAAGTGGAGTTTAATAACATAAAAATTTGAAGATTACGGTATATTTTGGTCACCATTATTTAATAAAAATAAAATTGAAAAGGTAAATTTACTTCTTTTTAGGTTAAACTCTAATGGATTCATGCTTGATAATAAACCTAAAAATTCAAGATAAACTAGATAATATTAGAGCTAAATTTTTATGAAAAAAAGTTGATTGGGCTTTAGATATATCAGAAGCAAAGTTTTCTTCTTTTTGATTACAATGGAATACCAGGTAAATTATTTATTCGTGATTCTGACACTCAATTCTTAATAACTAAAAAAAGATTTTTCATTCTTTAGAATTACTAGATAATTCTTTTTAAAGATAATTTTAGTTACCTTATGATGTATCTTGAAGATTTTTATTGAAAGTAATGCCGAAGACATTGTTATTCCTGTTCCATTGGCCAAACCTAAAAAAATTTAGAGAACCGATACTAGAAGGATTAAGAGAGCTGAGAAGATTAGGGTTTGCTAAAAAAAGATTAGCGAGTACAATACTTAACTTCTTTTTAAAAATAGATTCTATAAGACGTGGTCAAATTTTTGATGTTTTATTGAAAGAAACTTGTCCACTCTTTTTATATATCCACAATAAGAAAGTATTAAAAATATCTCGAATAAATAATTGATATGAAAAATTTCAGAATTTAATTTATTAGTTAATGAAATTAAAATTGCAGTTACTCATTCAGTAAATGAGCTTTTTAAGAAACATCCAAATGAAGATTTTTTTACTATATTTCATTAATAACCTCAGGGGAAGCGCACTCGCCTATACTATCAGCTTGGTCTTACCAAGAACTGCATAAATTATCAGATAATGATAAAGAAGAACTTCTTATAAAAATGGTCTTATGCTGACTCCCCTATACAATGTATAAAAAAACAACTTTTTTTCCAGAAAGTGGAACAAATTTTTTTGAACTTCGTGATGCTGAAAATATAAAATGAAAAAAAGATGAAAGTGTGGAATTTGATTTTAGAATCAATGCAATGGTTGAAGCTATGCATCAAGTAGATATCAGTGGTGTTTTTTTGGCACTGGAGATCCTAGATTAAACCTATTAATCAATGTTGAAGTAATGCCACCAGATGAAACAAATGTAATCCGTGCCAAAAAAACTAAATCCTAAAAAAACTCTAAAAATACTGCCAATATGGATAGAAGAGGCAGGCGAAGAATAATTTTTAAACTCTCAAAAGAGCGTCCAATATTCTAGATTTTTTTCAAATTTAAAAACATTAGAAATAACTGACCTTCGCAATCATCACAAAAACCTGGACGCAAACCACAAACTACGCGGTCTGCCAGCCTAACGGTCAACCACTTGCCTTGTTCAACCCTCAAGGTAAACGCACTTGGCGTAAAGCCCCAAGCAGTTTATGGGGTTTGCCTTTGCTCGAAAGCTGGGAAAAGCAAACAAGCTGAACCGCTCAATCCAAATCTACTCTTTGCTGGGCAATATTTTGACCAAGAAAGTGGATTGGCATATAACCGCTTCCGCTACTATGACCCACAGAGCGGCTGTTATCTAAAAATCTGACCCGATTGGTTTAGCGGGTGGTGAAACGCCATATAGTTATGTGCATAATCCGATGGGGTGGATTGACCCGTTTGGGTTGGCGAAATGTAATGTAATAAAAAGCTTCTTCAAGAAAAAAAGCCATACAAAAAAGCGAAAGAATTTTTCTCAAGTACCTAGAGTTTCAAAAGGAGGAAAAAGACATTCCTTTAGAGAAACTAAACTCCAGCAGTAGAGGTGCAAAAATGGAATAGAATGAAAGCTGATGGTGCAAAAAAACTAGGTAGAGAGAATCCTAATGGGAAAAAAACTATTGGTTTGAACACCCAGATGGTCATCCTGATGCAGGTTTACCTGACATACCAAAAACATCATGGAAGTGGTCATATCCATGCGGTAAATCCTAAAGGCGAAGAAATGATATTTACATGGTGATAATGAACATGAATATAATTTTTTTACATTTCCATTTAATGACTGGGATAATTTATTTATTGAAGATGAAAAGCTTAATATCACTCCGATATGTCTATGCTCCCAAGAGATTAGTAAGGATATTATGGAACGTTACAATTGGGACGATAAAGATATTGAAAAAGTTAATAGAATTACTTGGAGAAGTATACTTACTTGATATGGATTATATCAAATTAGTGGAAAAATAAAAAGTCTTATAAAAACAAGGTTTGTGCTTTTATGATAGTAATTGTATAGATAAAGTTCAAGATTTAATAAATAAATTGAATATAAAAAAATATTAAAACAAAAAGAAATTAAATAAAAAAACTTGACATTGAAAAACCCTATAGAGGAAATAATCATAGAGAGTCTATAAAAAAATTCTCAAATAAATAGTATGATAAAAAGAAGGATATAGTTTTATATATATACACAGATATATAAATAAAGGAGGACTTACTATTATACTATTCACCAATAATGTAGATAAATTTATTCATAAATTAAATGCCATTAAACTTAAATCCTACATAGAACTAAACGATTGGTAATAAAAAAATTTATTACCCAGATTATGGATCACGTTTCCAATGTATGCCCTTATTTTATCCAGCAACCGCTCTTTAAAAAAACTAATTAATGCACACGCGTCAGGAAATGCGCGTGATCTTTGGGGAAAAATCACCAAATAAAAAGGAGCAATTTATGCAAGATAAAAATCATTAGCGAAGCCATATATACAGAACTCATGGAGTCAAACTTAAAGTATTATGTAGCATCATTATCTGAACCAACAAATGCAGATGAGATCTAATGACTTATATAGTGATATGAGAGAGCTTTTTATCACAATTAACGACAGAACAACGCTCTGTAGTATTCTCATTTTTTTAGAAATATTATAGTAGATACAGCCTCTACAATATTGGGAACAATAGATGGTGCTACATTTCCAGTTAATGCAGATGGAAATTATATTCTTAAATATAATAATGAGGAAATTCAAGGTTGTTTACAAGATTACTTCTTAGCAAAAAGCTGAAGATGATAAATAAGTCACCTCTGCTGGTACACATTTCTCATATGTACCTTTATTTTATCACCCGACTGTTCTTTAAAAAAAGTAAAAGTATCTCAAAGAAGTGCGGTCAAAAATTTTTGGTGTTTTTTTCAATCTGAAAAAAACATCCGAAAAAAACTAACCGCACTTTTTCTTACTTAATCGGCAATAAAATCAACCACCAAAGCACCTGAATCTTATCCTCCTCAATAATTTTTAAGATAAAAACCCTTTATTATCGTTGGAATGGTAATAATCAGTTAGAAAGTTTGACCAATGAATGGGGCGAAGTTTGGTATTATAAATACGACGCCCTTGGTCGACGTATTGAGAAAGCTTGTCTACAACACCAAAAACCACTTACTTGTGGGATGGTGACCAAGTTGCTTATCAAGAAACGGAGAAACACGGTAAAACCGAAAGCCTGCGTCATTGCATATTCAATGGTTGGGAGCTGATTGCACAGCAGGACAGTTACTTTAAAACTGACCTGCGCAATCATCATAAAACCTGGACGCAAACCACAAACTATGCGGTCTGCCAGCCTAACGGTCAGCCACTTGCCTTGTTCAACGCTCAAGGCAAACGCACTTGGCGTAAAGCCCCGAGCAGTTTATGGGGTTTACCATTGCTCGAAAGCTGGGAAAGCAAACAGGCTGAACCGTTAAATCCAAATCTACTTTTTGCTGGACAATATTTTGACCAAGAAAGTGGATTGGCATATAACCGTTTTAGATATTACGACCCACAAAGTGGCTGCTATCTAAAATCAGACCCGATAGGGCTTTTAGGGGGCGAAACGCCTTATGCTTATGTGCATAATCCTATGGGGTGGATTGATCCGTTTGGGTTGGCCAGATGTAAATCCCTACGGAAACAATATATGGGGAAAACACCTAGCAAAACGAGTAAAACGGGATAAAAAAAGTAATAACAAGGATGCGAAAAACAGGGAAAAAAATAAAGGGTTATGGAAAAAATATGGAATTTAAAGCTGGTGATGGTCAATGGTATCCAATATCACAGGCTGACATGGCTCACAGAACCGATGCTGTAAAATGGTGGAATCGAAAAGGTAGACAATACGGTGCTAAAGCACCTGAAGTAAGGAAATGGATGAAAGATTCTAGAAACTATTACTTAGAACATTACTCAATAAATCGCTCTCAAGGAGCCAGACTTGGAATAAAAATACCTTCCCCCAATGAAATAATAGGAGTACTTAATGTTATTAACAGAAAATGAACTAAAACCTTTTATAAAAAATTGAGAAAGGAAATAAATTAGATGAAAAAAAGGAAAACATCAAGAAGCAATAAAAAAATCTATTTAGATACTTGGGATGAACTACCTGAACCCAAATTAGAGCAGCCAGAAAGCATTGCTAATTGGATTATGAATTGTATTGTCAATTGTTATATTGATTTAAAGGATTTTCTAAATGCTAAAAACTTGGGCTAAAAAAACTCTAGAAACAGAAAGAGCTAAAGATTTAATAAATTTTTTTATGAATACTTTCAAATGGGAGCTATTTATTTTTGAATTAAATGAATATGATAAAGCTATGGAATATTTTTGAAATAGTATATCAACGAGCTCAAAAAAAGAGGCTTTCAAGAGTTTGATAAAAAAATATTGGAAATTTTTATTCAGAAAAATAAAAAAATAAATCCTTGCAGACATGCCTTTACTTTATCATCTCTCCATTCTTTAAAAAAACTAAAGAATATCAAACAAAAAGTGCGGTCAAAATTCTAAGTGTTTTTTTCAATCTAAAAAAACACTCGAAAAAAACTGACCGCCCTTTTCTTACTTAATCGGCAATAAAATCAACCACCAAAGCAACCTGAATCTTATCCTCCTCAGTAATTTTAAGGTAAAAACCCTTTATTATCGTTGGAACGGTAATAATCAGTTAGAAAAGTTTGACCAATGAATGGGGCGAAGTCTGGTATTATAAATACGATGCTCTTGGTCGACGCATTGAGAAAGCTTGTCCACAACGGAACACAAAAAAACCACTTACTTGTGGGATGGCGACCAAGTTGCTTATCAGGAAACAGAGAAACACGGTAAAACTGAAAGCCAACGGCATAACGTATTCAATGGTTGGGAGCTGATTGCACAACAGGACAGTTACTTTAAAACTGACCTTCGCAATCATCATAAAACTTGGACACAAACCACAAACTACGCCGTCTGCCAACCTAACGGTCAGCCACTTGCTTTGTTTAATCCTCAAGGTAAGCGCACTTGGCGTAAAGCCCCGAGCAGTTTATGGGGTTTGCCGTTGGTCGAAAGCTGGGAAAGCAAACAAGCCGAACCGCTTAACCCAAACCTACTCTTTGCCGGGCAATATTTTGACCAAGAAAGTGGCTGTTATCTAAAATCAGACCCAATTGGGTTAGCTGGTGGTGAAACGCCTTATGCTTATGTGCATAATCCGATGGGATGGATTGATCCGTTTGGGTTGGCTAGGTGTGGAAATTTAAAGAAAAACAAGATGGGATGCTTACAGGGCATTAAGGACTACCTAATAGGCATCTAATCCAGATAAAAACAATACCATACATAAATGTTTTAACACCCAAAGGAAAAAAAGCTATTATTTATATAGGATGAAACGGATATGATTGATTTATTAAAAATATAGAAAAATAAAATAGAATTAGAAACCAATAAATCAGCTAAAAAAATGATTTAATAACAATAAAAAGAAATAGTTAAAGAAATTATTGAAAAAAATACAAATTTAAGATAATTAAATTTGAAGAACAAAAACACAGGTTATTCTGAATATAGAATAATGAATGACTGTGAATCAGAAAAACAAAGAAATGTGGATTGAATACGACCCAGAAGTAAGAATATTACCTGGCGATATATTAATCAAGCAAATATAAAAAAACTAATCATTGAGTTATAACATATAATTAAATTCTTTTTATTAACTATACATCATAAAACTTAGACACAAACCACACTGTCCGCCAGCCTAATGGTCAGCCACTTGATTTGTTTAATCCTCAAGGTAAATATACTTGGCGTAAAGCCCCGAGCAGTTTATAGGGTTTGTCATTGCTCGAATATGGGATCTTTTATAGGAGTTTTTAAAATGGAAGATTCATATCTAACCCTAGAAAACTGGATTAAAGAGAGTATTAAAAAGTCCGGTTGTTATAGGAGAAGACGAATATAACTTCAATATATTAGAAAAAAATTTTCTAGTGCTGATTTACAAAAAAATTTGAGATAGAAAGTGGAATTAGTTTACCTTGCCAGTATAAAGAATTCTTACTTAGATTTGGTTCTGCTGAATTATTTTTTTAAGTAACTATAGTGCAGGAATAGAAATCATGTCTCCATATAATGTTAAAGCATTTTTGGAAGAAATATTCAATAATTATGGAGAAAAACCCCTATCCTAATTTATTTATTCCCGTAAATATTTTAGCAACAGGTTGGTACGGAGGGTTTGACTTAACGCAGAATGGAGACAATAATTTTGCAGTATTTTTTTCCCTGAAACAGAGCCTGAATCATGGATAGATGATGCTGAATTTATAACTTTTAACGACTGGTTAAATAAAATTATCTCATCTAATGCAGAAGAATTATTTTAATACCCTTATTGAAGGGCTATCCTAACGCGAGCCTTTCTTATCACCTCACTATTCTTTAAAAAAACTAAAGAATATCAAACAAAAAGTGCGGTCAGAATTCAAAGTGCTTTTTTTAGTGAAATGAGCTTCGAATACATTATAAATTTAGATTCAAAAAGAATCTACCAGTTTAATTTCAACAGATTTAAGAGCTAGTCAATTATGTGCATCTACTACAAAAAGATTATATTGATTGGATAGACCATGAATCAGAACATAATATTCCATACGATATAAGATTTTATACAGATGAAGAGAAATCTATTTTCGTTGCTATAAATTGTTTTTTTCTAAGAATATTTTTTTCTGCAATAAAAATTAATTTTTAATTAAATATAATTACTATTTAGTCGATTGCGACACAGATGAAAAAAAGTTACTCTAGAATACATTTTTTTCGTCCTATACTTTAATAAATATCTTGTTGGTTGAATCCACATAATGGTGCAAGTTTCCAACATATGTCATTATTCTAATCAATCATTGCTTTGAATAATCAATAATTTAAATCCCAGGAAACCACTTATACCACTTACCTTTAACTGGTTGTGGGTGATTTTGTTTTAAGAACTGATAAAAACTGAGTGAAATTATCATTTAAAAATCGTGTCTTTTTGGTAAAAAAACCGGTAAAAGCCGTTTTCCTTCTGGTGTTTTAATGAGCATAAACCAATATTTCTGATAATTGACAGAAAGACCACTCTTATCTAAAAGCCAATAAATCTTCAAATTGGTAGTGATAAAGTAATTTTCTTGCACTAAACACGAAAAATACCTTTTGAATTGAAATAATAACGTTCAGCACTAAAAATTTTTCCAAGACTAAAAGGAATGAGTTTTTTTCACCTTCAAATTCTCGATCCCTCTAGTTTGTAGAAAACGTATAAATGGAATGAGAGTAAAAGGAAGAAAAAAGTAGAAGAACAACAAATAAAAACTAAAAATTTCCATAAGTATTAAATTCTTTTTACAAAAAGAGCTAAAAACTCATATAAAAACAACCGCACTTTTGAGATACAAATCAAAGTGCGGTCGTTTTTTAGGGATTATTTATGAATTAATAAGGATTACCACCAGCCAAGGAGTTTCATCCATAATCCACCCACACCAAACCAAATCACTAATGAGAGGATGGAAACAATAAAGCTCACGCCCCACCATTGACCGGTTGAGTTATAACCAGAACCGTATAAAGCTGGACCTGGACCACCTGCATATTGTGTTAAGCTCATGGATAATGTTGAGGTGTAACCTAAACCAATTGCAGCAATGATTGGTGGTGTACCCACAGCGATAGCCGCTGCCACGAAAGCGAGATACATTGCGGAAATATGCGCCATGGCTGAAGCAAAGAAATAGCGGGTATAGAAATACACCAACACTAAAATAGTAAAGGCAACTGGCCAGCTGAAACCACCCACGGATGAGGAAATGTGGGTTGAGATCCAAGTGATTGCACCGTATTTATTAAGTGCATTTGCCATCATCACCAATACAGCAAACCAGAACATCGTATCCCATGCGGTGGTTTCTGCTACGATATTTTTCCAGCTCATAATATTGGTTAATAATAAAATCACTAAACCGATAAATGCTGAAATTGTTGCAGGGATATGGAAGACTAAATCACCCACCGTCCAAAGGAATAAAAGAAGGATAAAATCTAGGGCAAGAATCCATTCTGCTTTGCTCATTGGGCCCATGCTTTTTAATTCTTCACGTGCCATTTCTGCCATTTTAGGCGTATCTTTTAATTCTGGCGGATAAATTAAATACACGAAATAAGGCAAGACGATCAAGCTCACAATACCCGGTACGATCGCCCCTAAGAACCATGTCATCCAAGTGATTTCCACACCTTGGCTTTTCGCGAGTTCTGCAATTAACGGGTTGCCCGCCATCGCAGTTAAGAACATGGTACAAATAATCGTATCAATTTGAGAGACAGCAATTGCTAAGAATGCGCCTGCACGACGAGCAGTGGGACCCGGTTTGGACTCATATGCATCAGCAATAGATTGCATAATAGGGTACATAATACCGCCCCCACGCGCAGAAGCCGAAGGAATACCCGGACCGATAACAACATCAGCCAACGCCATACCATAGGCCACACCCATCATTTTTTTACCAAAACGACCAACGAAGTACAATGCGATACGTTTACCTAAACCGGTTTTAATCACCGCTCGAGATAAAAACATAGCAATAGCAATCAACCAAATTGTGCCGTTTGCAAAACCGGATAACATGCCGACATCACCTTGTTTGGCGAAATTGGCGTAAGCCCAGTCAAGCCACTAATCACTAAGGCAACTAGCGTTGCAGCACCCATAGGCATTGCTTTAGCGATAATAGCCACAATGGTTGCCACAAACAGTGCTAGCATTCCCCATGCTTTTGCGGATAAACCTTCTGGTGTTGGGATTAACCAAATCCCTAAACCAACGATGACGGCAATCAGCAGCCCTTGCCATTTAAAGCCAAGTTTGACTTCTACTGCTGGAATTTTACTTTCCATAGGATAACTCCTAGATAAATGAACAAAAAATAATTCATCACGTATAACGACCGTGACGCAATCGATTAAATAGCAATCACAAAGATACCACTTATTTAGTATGAGTAAAGATTTAAGAGATGTTTTTAATAAAATTTGATGAAAACTTGATGCAGATTAAAAAATAACTTTAAGAATGAAGAAATTGATTCACGCATTCAAGCACGGCTTTTCTCACGTTATCCTTTTCAAAAAGGATTTCATGTTTTGCTTGAGGTACAAGCATGGATTCTGCATACGGAAAAAGTGCGGTCAGTTTTTCAAGATTTTTGTTATCCACAATTTTTTCCTTTTCCGCTTGTAGGATAAGTACGGGTGTTTCCACTCTTGGAATGATTTTAGGGAGCGCTTTTATTGCATTTAAACACAAATGTACCCAACGGAATGTCGGGCCGCCTAAGTGAATAGCAGCGCGTTTTCGATTAACTCGGTTCATCCATTTCATTCGCGTTTTAGAATGGCTAAGTTCATTAAGGTTTAAATCTGCCGGTTTGTAATGTCCTTTGCCAAAAACATAACGATGACCTTGACCAAATGCCATCATCGTTGCAATGATGACTTCATCTCGTAACGGATGTTTCATCGGAACGCCAAAGAAAGGCGAAGAAAGCACAGCCTTTTTAATATGATGATCATAATTGGCCAGATAATAGGTGGAAATCAAAGCGCCGAGGGAGTGCGCAAGAATATATTGCGCTTGATAAGCATAAAGTGCGGTCGTTTTTTCAATGATTTTTGCCATATCATCGGTATAAAAACGAAACTCATCTAAATGCCCTTTTTGAGGAATAATACGCTGTGAATAGCCTTGTCCTCGGTGATCGAAAAGCAATACATCATAACCTTGTTGATAAAAATCATAAGCCAACTCAGTCCATTTCAGCATATTTTCTGCTCGACCATTCACCAAAATCATCAATTTTCTGACCGCACTTTCAGGCTGAACCAAATGACGATAAGCTAATTTGATATTTCGTTCACCAGAAAGATATTGCGTCGGAAATTGCTCAAAAAAAGGCAATAACTCTGCAAGAGCAAATTGATGAAAATGAGGTTCTCTGATCATAATTTTTTAACAAAAAATAGTGTAGGGATAGTAATAACAGATATGATGATATAAGGTATTTTTAATTCGATCCAAGCATAGTGAAATAAGCTTGAAAGCTCAAGTGTATTTCCTAAATCAGTACTATCAAAGGTGATAAAAACTGAACCCAATAGCCATAAAAGCCCAAGCCACAAACAACCGATAATAAAGTAAGATAATTTCTGAGAAATAATAAAAGGAAACAATGCTAAAAACGCAACAGTTATCGTTGTAAATAATATATTAAACGTATATTCACAACGTGCTTCATACAAAAATTCACCCGTGTAATTTTGGCATGTTGTTGCAAAGGTTTCAGGATAACCAAGGCGTGAAACAAACCAATATTGCAAAAGAAATGTCATTAAAGAAATTGTAATAAAAACAAAGACAGATCGTAGCATATTATCTTTTTTAGTAATGAAAAGGGCGTAGTAAATACGCCCTTTGTAGTGAAAGTAAAACTTATGCCACCAATTGTTTTAAGATACGGCGAACTGGCTCTGCAGCACCCCATAATAATTGGTCACCTACAGTGAATGCTGCTAAGTATTCTGGACCCATTGCCAATTTACGTAAACGACCAACCGGTACGCTTAATGTACCTGTTACTTTAGCTGGGGTTAATTCACGTAATGTGGTTTCTTTGTCATTTGGAATCACTTTCACCCATTCGTTGTGAGACGCTAAAATTTGTTCAATTTCTTCTAATGGTAAGTCTTTTTTCAGTTTGATGGTGAATGCTTGGCTGTGGCAGCGTAATGCACCGATACGCACACATAAACCATCAACAGGAATTGGATTGTCGCTTAAACCTAAGATTTTGTTGGTTTCTGCATAGCCTTTCCATTCTTCTTTAGTTTGTCCTGTTTCTGGGAGAAGTTTGTCAATCCAAGGGATTAAGCTACCACCTAATGCCGCACCAAAGTTATCCGTTGGGAAGCTATCAGAACGCATTTCTGCAGTCACTTTACGTTCAATATCTAAAAATAGATGAAGCAGGGTCTTTTAATTCACTTGAAACCGCTTGTTCTAATAAACCCATTTGTGAAAGCAATTCACGCATATTTTTTGCGCCTGCACCTGAAGCCGCTTGGTAAGTTGCGACAGATACCCATTCCACTAAATCTTTCTCAAATAAACCACCGATAGCCATCAACATTAAGCTCACGGTACAGTTACCACCCACGAAAGTTTTAATGCCTTTTTTCAAACCTTCAGAAATCACGTGTTGGTTTACAGGATCAAGCACGATAATTGCATCATCTTTCATACGTAGTGCAGATGCTGCATCAACCCAATAACCATCCCAACCTGTTGCTTTTAATTTTGGATAAACTTCATTGGTATAGTCGCCACCTTGACAGGTCACGATAATGTCTAATTTTTTAAGTTCTTCAATGTCGAATGCACTTTTAAGTTCACCCGCCTCTTTGCCTGCGAATACAGGGGCTTTTTGACCTGCTTGAGAAGTAGTGAAGAAAACTGGATTAATATTGGCAAAATCTTGCTCTTGCACCATACGATCCATTAATACGGAACCGACCATTCCGCGCCAACCGATAAAACCGACGTTTTTCATGAGTTTTTCCTTATTTTATGTTGTGTTGAATGGGTCTATTAATTACAGGCTTTTATGCTACAAAATCAAGTTTTTTTAAAAAAATGAGACTTTGTTTAATTTTTTTCTCAATAAAAAAATCCCTTTCGGGGATTTATTGATTATTTATCTGCTTTTTTTCGTGGTTTTTCTTTACCGTTTTTTTCGGCTCAGATTTTACCTTCAGATTTGACCGCACTTTTTCTTTGTCGTGGTAGACTTTGTGGTCTTCTCTTTTTGTCGTTGCGGATTTAGTTGCTTTTTTTCTTTGGCTTTTTCAGCTAAATTTGCCGCTTTCCATTCCTCAAATTTTTTTCAAATAACACTTTACCCATTGGGCTTGGATCGCCTGTAAATAAGGTTTGTAAGCCATTATTCTCAATGATATGACGACGAAGCTCTAAACGTTCTTGATGATTTTCGGCTAAACGAATTGCACGCTCAACATATTCATCTACCGTATTTGCAATTAACCATTCCGGTAAACCCTAAACGTTTGAATAAACCTTCATCAATATGTTCATGAACTTCTGCACCGGTTTTACATACGCCCACTAAACCTAATGTCACCATATCAATAATGCCATTCGTATTCCCGAATGGGAATGGGTTTACCATCATATCGCAGTTATGCAAAATACGAAGATATTGATCATAAGGTGCATGTGGATAAGCTGTTGCATCATTGCCTAAATAAGATTTAATAAAACGCTCAACATAAGGATGCGTCACACCACTAGATTGACCTAATGCAAAGTGGAAATGCACTTTCACATTAGCACGATCACGAATAGCCTTTAATGCTGCCAAGAAATAGGGATTAAGCTTCATTGTAGTAGAAGCAATACCAATATTCACCACTTCAGGATTTTCACGTAAGCGATATTCTACGTGTTGCGGTGCAAGTGCTGAAGGCACATAGGGTAAGGCATCTTTCGGTAAACGCAATAATTGCTCACTGAAACATTTTTCAGAACCAACATAATCATCTTCTACAATCACATATTCAATAAAATCAGAATGTGTCGTAGCAGGATGACCTAAAGCAATCACTTGAACTGGTGCAAGACGCGTGTTACTTGCAAAAATAGCAGTTAAATCCATACCGATACTTGGCATATAAAAAATAGCCGCACCATTTTTCTCACAAATATCTTTTAAATTATCTAATTTAGAGACAACATTATTGCCTTCTAATACGTGAAATTCATCAAATACTGCTCGGCCTGCTTCATCTACCGCATCATTACCCACACCAATTAAATAGAAACGTTCACGCGCAGCAATCATTGAAGTGGAATGGGTACGGTAAATTGAATGGGATGAATGGAAATGCTCCAATAATACGACCATGACTGGTTTGCCATCACGTTCACCTAATTTCGTGACATCGCGATCAATCCATCCACCGTGCAATAAATGACGACGAATGACTTGGTTTAATGCTTTTTTCACCCAGTGTTTATTTTCAGCAACATCATAACTACAATGCATATACACATCGTGTGAAATTGAACTTGGTACATTATTTAAGTTTTCAATCGTTGCTAATTTTTCAGGGAACCATTGTAAAATGGTACTACGTTTAGAAAATGCTTGATCCGTCGCAATAAAACGTGGTGATTGCAATGCAAAGCAAAGGGATGCGCATAATTCTGGATCTAAATTCCATAAAGCATCAAGATTGACGTTTATATTCGATTCAGGCAAATACAAAATGCAAAATTTAATCAATGATGATCTTGCACTATCTAAGTGAAAATCTGATAAATTTGTTTTATCTGGATTGCGGTTATAGGTTTGCAACACATGATCCGCATTTACAAATGGCGATGATGCAAAAATCATATTAATCCAGCGTTGTAAGCTAAAGAAACGCTGCGCACCACCTTCTGAAATATCTAATTGAGGATCAGAAAATAATTCGCTCATTGCTACCGCTACACGGGTACAAAAATGTTTAATTTTCTCTTGCTTTAACTCGTCATTTAACTGACCAGGATAATCAATTTCAATACCTTCGATACCACCGAAATTAGTATCAATCTTGCTTAAAAATATCTAATAACTCAACACAAGCTGCCTCAAAGTTTTTTGCAGACACCTCTTGTTCAAGACGAATAACACTCGGTTGATTTTTTACTTCTGCCATTTTTAAATTCCTTTGATAAAAAATAAATAAAATTAATAATTAACAGGTTCCCCACAGATCATATTCATCTGAATGGGTAATGGTTACTTTAATAAATTCGCCTACTTTCACAGGCGTGCCACTTAGATTTTCAATATAAACTAAGCCATCAACTTCTGGTGCATCAGCTTTTGTACGGCCAATGATACCTTCGTTATCAATTTCATCTACGATTACATCAAGCGTTTGGCCAATTTTTTGTTTTAATCGTTCAGCCGAAATTTCTTGTTGTAACTGCATAAAGCGGTGGAAACGTTCTTCTTTTACATCTTCAGGCACTTGATCTGCCATTTCAGTTGCAGGAGCGCCTTCTACTGGGCTAAATTTGAAACAGCCCACGCGATCAAGTTGTGCTTCTTTTAAGAAATCCAATAACATCTGGAAATCTTCTTCTGTTTCACCCGGGAAGCCTACGATAAAAGTTGAACGCAAGGTTAAATCTGGACAAATCTCACGCCATTGCTTGATACGCTCTAAAGTGCGGTCAATTTTTCCTGGTCTTTTCATCGCTTTTAAAATTTTTGGACTTGCGTGTTGCAATGGAATATCCAAATAAGGCAACAATAGACCTTCCGCCATTAATGGAATTAAATCATCCACGTGCGGATAAGGATAAACGTAATGTAAACGCACCCAAATGCCTAATTTACCAAGCTGTTTGCACAAGGTCATTAAGTCATTTTTAATTGGCATACCATTCCAGAAAGCGGTTTTCACGCCAGCTTCTTTGTGTTGTGTATCCATCGCATAAGCAGAAGTATCTTGTGAAACAACCAATAACTCTTTCACGCCCGCATCAGCAAGACGTTTTGCTTCATCCAATACTTGCGTAATAGAACGGCTTTCTAAATCCCCACGTAATGAAGGGATTATACAGAATGTACAACGATGATCACAGCCTTCTGAGATTTTCAAATAAGCATAGTGTTTTGGTGTTAATTTCACCCCTTGTTTTGGTACAAGGCTGGTGTATGGATTATGCTCTGGTTTAGGAACGTACTTGTGTACTTGTGCCATGACTGTTTCATAACTGTGCGGACCGCTCACTTCCAATACTTTTGGGTGAACTTGGCGAATTTGATCTTCTTTCGCACCCAAACAGCCGGTCACTATCACTCGTCCATTTTCTTCCAACGCCTCTCCAATGGCTTCTAGGGATTCCTGCACGGCACTATCAATAAAGCCGCAAGTATTCACAATGACCAAGTCTACATTTTCATAACTTGGCACAATGTTATATCCGTCAGTACGTAATTCAGTCAGAATACGTTCAGAATCCACTAAATTTTTTTAGGACACCCTAAACTTACAAAGCCAATATTCGGCGTTGATTTTTGCATAAATTTATTCTCAGCTATCATCATCTTTCAAAACTTTAGATTTTACTCAATTTCAAGCAGAAAGGCGATAAATTAAAGGTAAATTGATTGTAAATTTGCCCATTAAAGTCCTTTTTTTCAGGTAGAATAAAGCCCGTTTTTCTTATTTACTCATATTCATTATTAACATGGAAAATTCTTTTCTTTTTTCAACCGCTCTTGAACAGACGGCTTACTTACTTATCCTAGGGAAAATGCTGCTCGCACTTGTACTTGGCGGGATTATTGGCTTAGAACGTGAACTTAAACACAAACCGGTTGGTGTCAAAACCTGTGCCATTATTGCGGTGACGACTTGTGTACTGACGATTGTCTCCATTCAAGCCGCAGAACATTATGCGCAAGTTTCAGATAATATTCGAACTGACCCTATGCGACTTGCCGCACAAGTAATCAGTGGCATTGGTTTCTTAGGTGCGGGTGTTATTTTACATAAGAAAAATGATGCCATTTCAGGCTTAACCACAGCTGCCATTATTTGGGCTGCGGCGGCTATCGGTGTGGCAACAGGTGCAGGCTTTATTTTTGATGCCATTATTGCCACTTTAATGATTTTAATCGCCATCCGTATTAGCCCGATTGTACAACGTTATGTTCGTCGTAAAACCTATAAAAAAACGTACTCGCTTGGCTATTCAACTAAGTTCTGCGAACGGCATCAGTAAAGTGACAGATTTATTACTGAAACATAATTACCGCATTGAAAATATTTCGGTAAAAGACCAAGCAAGTGGCGAAGTTCGCTTACAAGTACGATGCTACAACATTGATAATGAAATGCTAAAAGATGTCTATACGCTATTAAAAACAGAAGATGAAGTACTGAGTGTGGATGTAGAAAAATTAAAAATCAGCTTAAAATAACACATTACTTCTATCGTAAAACCACTACTTGCTAGACAAAAAAAGTTAAACACTTAAACTGGATAACATCATGAATTTACAAGATAATTTCGAGCAGCATACACCGATGATGCAGCAATATCTCAAGTTAAAAGCAGAAAATCCTGATATTTTGTTATTTTATCGAATGGGGGATTTTTATGAGCTTTTTTATGATGATGCAAAAAAAGCGGCAGCGTTGTTAGATATTTCTTTAACGAAACGTGGGCAATCAGCAGGTAATCCCATTCCCATGGCGGGTGTGCCTTATCATGCGGTAGAAGGTTATTTAGCAAAAATTAGTGCAATTAGGGTGAACCTGTAGCCATTTGTGAGCAAGTAGGGTGATCCTGCCACCTCAAAAAGGGCCGGTTGAACGAAAAAAATTGTGCGAATTGTGACACCAGGTACGGTAAGTGACGAAGCGCTTTTACCAGAACGCCAAGATAACTTAATTGTGGCGGTTTATCAGGAAAAAGAAAAATTCGGTCTAGCTACATTAGACATGACATCTGGACGTTTCCAGCTTTGTGAACCTCATTCAAAAGAAGCCTTGCAAGCTGAATTACAGCGTATTAATCCCGTAGAATTACTTTATTGTGAAGATTTTGCTGAAATGGCCATTATCGAACATTATAAAGGATTACGTCGTCGTCCAATTTGGGAATTTGAACTCAGTACCGCGATCTCAGAACTTAATCGTCAATTTGGTACGAAAGATTTACGTGCATTTGGTGTAGAAAAGTCCCCCCTTGGCTTGGCAGCAGCAGGCTGTTTATTGCAATATGCAAAAGAAACACAACGCGCTTCTCTTCCACATATTCAAAGTATTAGTGTTATTCAAAATAACGATAATATTCAATTAGATGCCGCAACACGCCGAAATTTAGAACTCACTCAAAATCTTGCAGGTAGCACAGAAAACACACTGGCTTCAGTATTAGATAAATGTGTTACGCCAATGGGTAGTCGTTTATTAAAACGTTGGATTCATCAGCCTATCCGTCAAACAGACATTCTATTAAAACGCCAAAAAACCATTGGTGAAATTATTGAGCAAGATTTATATCACGAATTGCAGCCTTATTTTGCAACAAGTAGGGGATATGGAACGGATTCTTGCTCGTGTAGCACTGCGTTCTGCACGTCCTCGTGATCTCACGCGTTTACGCACTGCATTAGAACAAATTGAACCGATAAAATCGCTGATTCATACAAAAATATCGTCAAATTTGACCGCACTTTCCGCACAAATTGATGATTTTTCCGCGCAAATAGCGCTACTTCAAAAAGCAATTATTGAAACTCCTCCGTTATTAATTCGCGATGGTGGCGTTATTGCTGAAAGCTATAATGCAGAATTAGATGAATGGCGAATCCTTTCCGCTGGCGCAACGCAATATTTAGAAAATTTAGAACAACGTGAACGAGAAAGCACAGGTATTGATACCTTAAAAATTGGTTTTAATGCGGTGCATGGTTATTACATTCAAATTAGCCAAGGACAAGCCCATAAAGCACCGATTCATTATGTTCGCCGTCAAACATTAAAAAATGCCGAACGTTACATTATTCCTGAATTAAAAGAATATGAAGATAAGGTTTTAAAAATCAAAAGGCGCGGCGCTTGCTTTAGAAAAGCAACTTTATGATGAATTATTTGATTTATTGCTGCCACATTTAGGCCAATTACAATTAGCCAGCTTGGCATTATCTGAATTGGATGTGTTAGTTAACCTCGCAGAGCGAGCAGAAACCTTAAATTATGTTGCACCACAATTTAGCGATGAAATTGGCGTAAAAATTGAAAATGGTCGTCATCCTGTAGTGGAACAAGTCTTAAAAGACCCATTTATTGCTAACCCTGTGAATCTCAATCAGCAACGTCATTTGCTGATTATTACTGGCCCAAATATGGGTGGTAAAAGTACCTATATGCGTCAAACGGCTTTAATTACGTTAATGGCGTATATAGGCAGTTTTGTGCCAGCTGATAGTGCGGTTATTGGGCAAATTGATCGTATTTTTACTCGAATTGGTGCTTCTGACGATTTGGCATCCGGTCGTTCTACATTTATGGTGGAAATGACTGAAATGGCGAATATTCTTCATCAAGCCACTTCACAAAGTTTGGTTCTGATTGATGAAATTGGACGAGGCACTTCTACTTATGATGGGCTTTCTTTAGCTTGGGCTTGTGCTGAATGGTTGGCGAAGAAAACTCTTTCACTTACGTTATTTGCGACCCATTATTTTGAACTCACTGCGCTGCCAGAACAAATTGAAGGCATTGCTAATATTCATTTAGATGCATTAGAACATAACAATACCATCGCCTTTATGCACGCTGTTCAAGACGGTGCGGCAAGTAAAAGTTATGGTCTTGCTGTTGCAGCGCTGGCTGGTGTGCCTCAATCCGTGATTAAACTGGCGAAGCAAAAATTGCATCAATTAGAAAAATTGTCGGCACAAAATGGTGATCAACAAATTCAACATTTAAGAGCGTTAAATCAACATCAAGGTGAATTGGCTTTTGAAACGGAACCGGATGCTTTACGTGAAGCCATTGAGCAGCTTGATCCAGATGAATTAAGTCCAAAACAAGCCTTAGCTTATCTGTATCAATTGAAGAAAATGCTGTAAGAAATAAAAAAAGAGCGGTCAAAAAAATTTATTGTTTTTTTATGACCGCTCTTTTATTTTCACTAATTTCTTAAAATCTCATAGATTTCAGAATCTTTTCTATCGAGATAATGGATGGATTGAATTTTACGAATGGTGCGTGATTTACCACGGATTAATAGGGTTTCTGTGGTTGCTAAGTTGCCACGACGAGAAATCCCTTTTAAGTAATTCACCGTGCGTAATTCCCGTTGCAGCAAAAACAAGATTATCATCACGCACTAAATCTTCTAATTTTAAGATTTCATTGACCTTCACATCTAAGGCTTCACAACGTTGAACTTCTTCAGCAGCAATTTTACGGTTTTCTTCTGTATCGCCTTTCACTTCATTGCGTGGAATAAGGCGAGCTTGCATATCTCCACCTAATGCGCGAATTGCTGCAGCAGCTGCCACACCTTCAGGCGCACCGCCAATACCATAAACCATATCCACTTCAGCATCCGGTAAACAACATAAAACCGAAGCAGCAACATCACCATCTGGAATGGCCATCACGCGAATACCTAGATTATGCATTTGCTTAATCACTTCATCATGGCGTGGTTTAGCGAGTACCATCACGGTTAAATCCGATAAGGATTTACCTAAACGAGAAGCCACACGGCGAAGATTTTGTTCAATCGGTAAACTTAAATCAATCATGCCTTTCACTTCAGGACCAACAACCAATTTTTCCATATACATATCTGGCGCTTTTAAGAAGGTTCGTTTACCGCCAGCAGCCAATACTGAAATCGCATTTGATTGGCCCATTGCGGTCATTCTTGTGCCATCAATTGGATCAACGGCAATAGAAACGAGCTCACCGTTACCCGAGCCTACTTTTTCGCCAATATAAAGCATTGGTGCTTCGTCAATTTCCCCTTCACCAATCACAATTTCACCGTCCATATGAATTAAATTCAGCATATAACGCATGGCTTTGACTGCCGCCTCATCTGCCGCATTTTTATTACCACGTCCAAGCCAAGTATAAGCCGCTAACGCAGCTGCTTCGGTTACTCTTGAAAATTCAATAGCTAATGCACGATTCATTTTTCTCTCCCAATGCAAAAAGTCTCGTTATTTTATCACTAAGCAAACGTTTGCATAATAATTTTTGATAAGAGGCTTTTAAAAATAGGATTAAGTGGGTAGAATAAAAGCCGTTTCGGACTTATTTTAAAAAAAGGAAATCACTATGTCTTTAGAAATTTTAGATCAGCTTGAAGAAAAAATTAGACAAGCTGTAGAAACCATTCAATTACTTCAACTTGAAGTGGAAGAATTAAAAGAACAAAAAAATCAATCTCAACAAGCGGTAGAAGCGTTGCAACATGAAAACGAGCAACTTAGAAATGAACACCGCAACTGGCAAGAACACATTCGTTCATTGTTGGGTAAATTCGACAACGTATAATGACTATAAAGGCTTAGAAAATCTAAGCCTTTTTTCTTATTAGGAAACAATATGAATATTTGCGTGATTTCAGGTAGCACATTAGGCGGCGCTGAATATGTGGCAGAGCATTTAGAAGAGGTGCTAAAAACACAAGATTTTTCTACCGCACTTTTCCACGGACCAGAACTTGATGATGTGATTGATGAAAATATTTGGTTAATTGTCACTTCAACACATGGCGCAGGTGAATTACCTGATAATTTAAAACCACTCTTTGAGCAAATTGCGGCATCAGATAAAGATTTCTCTTCCCTCCGCTTTGCCATTGTAGGCTTAGGCAATTCAGATTACGATACATTCTGTCATGCCGTAAATAAAGTCGAAACACAATTAAGTGAAAAAAGTGCGGTCAAAATTTGCGAGAGTTTAAAAATCGATGTCTTGCATGTTGATGATCAAGAACAATTTGCGGAAGATTGGCTACCACAATTTATTCATGCACTTTAGTCATAATAAAGCGATAATTTGAGTTATCGCTTTTTTTCTTTATCTATTATCTAAAAAAAATCACCTGTGGATAACTTTTAAAAAAACCTGTCAAAAAAACTTGTTCTTTCCCACTGAGTAAATATGATGATTGTTTTATCTGTGGATAAAATTAAAGGTTATCCACAAGAAAAAGCCTCCAAACTGACGACATTTCAACACTGTCTAAAATGATCTAACTTCTTCATTTAAAAAAGGAAAAGGATCTTATTAACAAGGTAAAAGGATCTTAATAGTAACAATAATAAGATCTTTATATATAAATAGATCTTATCTTTATTACCTCTCGATCTTCTCTTATCACAGATTGAATTCTTGCTTTCAAGCACACGTAATTTTCAGTAGAATAGCGCCTATTTTTAGATCGAAGATCAAATTGAAGACGAAGAGAGAGATATGTTTTACACCAAAAATTATGATGTGATCGTCATTGGAGGCGGTCATGCTGGTACAGAAGCGGCATTAGCACCAGCACGTATGGGATTAAAAACCCTATTATTGACACATAATGTCGATACCCTTGGACAAATGTCATGTAACCCAGCCATTGGCGGCATTGGTAAAGGCCATTTAGTAAGAGAAATTGATGCGATGGGCGGTCTTATGGCTCACGCAGCGGATAAAGCCGGTATTCAATTTCGTACTTTAAACAGCAGTAAAGGGCCTGCTGTACGTGCAACTCGTGCTCAAGCTGACCGTGTGTTATATCGTCAAGCGGTACGCATCGCACTTGAAAACCAACCTAATTTAGATATTTTCCAACAAGAAGTAACCGATATTTTAATTGAGCAAGATCGCGTTTGTGGTGTGGAAACTAAAATGGGACTTAAATTCCGTGCTAAATCAGTTATTTTAACTGCCGGTACTTTCTTAGCAGGTAAGATCCATATTGGTTTAGATAACTATGAAGGCGGCCGTGCAGGTGATCCGGCATCCGTTACACTTTCTCATCGTTTACGTGATTTGAATTTACGTGTAGATCGTTTGAAAACGGGTACGCCACCGCGTATTGATGCACGCACGATCAATTTCGATATTTTAGCTAAACAACATGGTGATGCCGTATTACCTGTATTCTCTTTTATGGGATCAGTGGATGATCACCCACAGCAAATTCCTTGTTATATCACCCATACTAATGAACAAACCCATGAAGTGATCCGTAATAACTTGGATCGCAGTCCAATGTATACCGGTGTAATTGAAGGGATTGGTCCACGTTATTGTCCATCCATTGAAGATAAAGTGATGCGTTTTGCGGATCGTAATTCACATCAAATTTATTTGGAACCGGAAGGCTTAACCAGTAATGAAGTGTATCCAAACGGGATTTCTACCAGTTTACCGTTTGACGTGCAAATGGGCATTGTGAATTCTATGAAAGGTTTGGAAAAAGCTCGCATCATTAAACCAGGTTATGCTATTGAATATGATTATTTTGATCCACGTGACTTAAAACCAACGTTAGAGACTAAATCGATTTCGGGTTTATTCTTTGCGGGTCAAATTAACGGTACAACGGGTTATGAAGAAGCGGCGGCACAAGGCTTATTGGCGGGGATTAATGCTGGCCTTTACGTACAAGAAAAAGAGGCATGGTATCCACGTCGCGATCAATCTTATACAGGTGTATTAGTGGATGATCTTTGCACGCTTGGCACCAAAGAACCGTATCGTGTATTTACTTCTCGTGCTGAATACCGTTTGTTATTACGTGAAGACAATGCAGACATTCGTTTAACGCCAATAGCCCATGAATTAGGTCTAATCGATGAGGCTCGTTGGGCACGCTTTAATCAAAAAATGGAAATATTGAACAGGAACGCCAACGTTTACACAGCATTTGGTTGCATCCGCGTTCTGAATATTTAGAAGAAGCTAATAAAGTACTTGGCAGCCCGCTTGTGCGTGAAGCCAACGGTGAAGATTTATTACGCCGTCCGGAAATGACCTACGATATTTTGACTTCTTTAACGCCATATAAACCGGCAATGGAAGACAGAGAAGCCGTAGAACAAGTGGAAATTGCCATTAAGTATCAAGGCTATATTGAGCATCAACAAGAAGAAATTGAAAAACAAAAACGCCACGAAAATACGGCTATTCCGGCTAACTTTGATTACAGCAAAGTGTCTGGTTTATCTAATGAAGTACGTGCGAAATTGGAACAGCATCGTCCAGTTTCCATTGGTCAAGCAAGCCGAATTTCAGGCGTTACTCCTGCAGCAATTTCAATTATTCTGGTGAATTTGAAAAAACAAGGCATGCTAAAACGTGGGGAGTAAACTTCTCAGGTATTGAAAGCAAAAGTGCGGTGAATTTTCATCGCACTTTTTTTATATTACAAATTAAAAAAAGATGTAATTAGTAGGCTAAATTTTTGCTGAAATAAAAACACTAAGGATTTTAACCGCACTTTCAAGTAGAATGACGACAAACAGACAAGATAGATAGAAAAATGAAAGCAAAACTCGAAAATTTACTGGCTCAAGCAGAAATTCAATTAACCGATCTACAAAAAGATCAACTGATCCAGTTAGTACAATTACTCAATAAATGGAACAAAGCCTATAATTTAACCTCTGTACGTGATCCACAAGAAATGTTAGTAAAGCATATCTTGGATAGTATTGTTGTTAGTCCTTATTTACAAGGAGAACGTTTTATTGACGTAGGAACTGGTCCAGGCTTGCCAGGCCTGCCTTTAGCCATTATTAATCCTACCAAGAAATTTGTCTTGTTAGATAGTTTAGGTAAGCGTATTAGCTTCATTCGAAATGCAGTACGTGAGTTAGGACTAACAAATGTAGAACCCGTTCTTAGCCGTGTCGAAGAATACCAACCTGAACAAAAATTCGACGGTGTATTAAGTCGTGCGTTTGCTTCGTTAAAAGATATGACAGATTGGTGTCATCATTTGCCAAAAGAAAATGGGTATTTTTATGCATTGAAAGGCATTTATCACGAAGATGAAGTTCAAGAATTAGACAAAAAATTCAAAGTAAAAGACGTGATAACTTTGCATGTACCAGAGCTTATAGGTGAGCGACATTTAATCGTTTTACGATAAAACACACTTTTTTTACGGCTATTTTGTTAATTATTTTTTAAAAGTGTGATTTGTTTAACATTTTTTTAGTGGTTAAAAAGTTGAAACTCTTTGTAGCACGGGTATAATTAGGTAGTTTTTTTGTATTTTAAAAAAATAAGATAATGTCTAAGGTTTTAACGCAGGCCAAAAAAATCGATATCAAAAAAAGCGATGATCATTGAATCAGTTTGTCTTGTTGTTTTTTTGGTTTTGTTAGTTGCGCTTTGGCAAGGTGAAAGTGCGGTAGATTTTAGTTTAGGATTTATCTGTGCTTTTTGTGCCATTTTGTGCTTTTTGCTTATATTGTTTTTTTCGCAAACAAGATTTCTCAACAAAATTAACGGCATTTTTATCGTGGTGAAGCATTGAAATTTATGCTGACGATTGTGCTTGTGGGTGTGTCCTTTAAATGGCTTTCTATCTCACATTTTATTTTGTTTTTTTGTTGGTTTTTTTATGGCATTAGCGTTGAATAATTTTATTCCGTTTTTTTGTTAAATAAATCTTAAATTTTTTTTCTTTTTTTTCTACAAAGGGTTGACTATGTCTGGACAAACGACTTCCGAATATATTGGCCACCACTTGACCTTCTTAAAAACAGGTGATGGTTTCTGGAACGTTCATGTTGATACGCTCTTTTTCTCGATCGTATCTGCAGTGATTTTCCTGTTTATTTTTTCTCGTGTTGCAAAAAATGCAACGACAGGCGTACCGGGCAAAATGCAATGTTTGGTTGAAATTGTCGTAGGTTGGGTTGATGGAATTGTGAAAGAAAACTTTCATGGCCCGCGTAATGTGGTAGCACCAATTGCTTTAACCATTTTCTGCTGGGTATTCATTATGAATGCTATCGACTTAATTCCTGTTGATTTTCCTCCTCAACTTGCCAGCCTCTTTGGTATTCATTACTTAAGAGCCGTGCCAACAGCAGATATCAGCGCAACCTTAGGTATGTCGATCTGCGTATTCTTCCTTATTCTTTTCTATACAGTTAAATCAAAAGGTTTTGGTGGCTTAGCGAAAGAATATACACTCCATCCTTTTAATCATTGGGTGTTTATTCCAGTAAACTTTATCCTTGAAACCGTAACTTTATTAGCAAAACCTATTTCTCTTGCTTTCCGTCTATTCGGTAATATGTATGCAGGGGAATTAATCTTTGTTCTTATCGCTGTGATGTACTCTGCAAATGTGGCCATCGCGGCATTGGGAATTCCGTTACACCTTGCTTGGGCTATTTTCCATATTTTGATTATTACGTTACAAGCATTCATCTTTATGATGTTAACGGTCGTTTATTTAAGTATTGCTTATAACAAAGCAGATCATTAATCATTTTTTATTAACCGGCTCTAGGGCTAAACTTAACTTCTATTGGAGAACATTATGGAAACTGTAATTACAGCGACAATCATTGGTGCATCAATCCTTCTTGCATTTGCTGCATTAGGTACTGCAATCGGCTTTGCGATCTTAGGTGGTAAATTCTTAGAATCATCTGCTCGTCAACCTGAATTAGCATCTAGCCTACAAACTAAAATGTTTATCGTGGCAGGTCTTTTGGATGCGATTGCAATGATTGCTGTTGGTATTTCATTACTTTTCATTTTCGCAAACCCATTCATCGGTTTATTACACTAATCACCTTATTTGCTTATCAACGTAAAACAAGCATAGTAAGGAGGACGTTGTGAATTTAAATGCAACATTGATTGGTCAACTTATTGCGTTCGCACTTTTTGTGTGGTTCTGCATGAAGTTTGTTTGGCCACCAATTATTAATGCGATTGAAACACGTCAAAGCCAAATTGCGAACGCGTTAGCGTCAGCTGAAGCAGCGAAAAAAGAGCAAGCAGATACTAAAAATCTTGTGGAACAAGAACTTTTATCTGCAAAAGTACAAGCTCAAGAGATTTTAGATGCTGCTAATAAACGTCGCAATGAAGTGTTAGACGAAGTGAAGGCAGAAGCCGAAGAACTGAAAGCAAAAATTATTGCTCAAGGTTATGCTGAAGTAGAAGCAGAACGTAAACGTGTTCAAGAAGAATTACGTGTTAAAGTGGCTTCATTGGCAGTGGCTGGTGCTGAGAAAATTGTGGGTCGTTCTATTGATGAAGCGGCAAACAATGACATTATTGATAAATTAGTTGCAGAGTTATAAGAGGCTTAGCTTATGTCAGAATTAACTACAATAGCTCGCCCTTATGCAAAAGCTGCATTCGACTTTGCCATTGAACAAAGTGCGGTCGAAAAATGGACTGAAATGTTAGGTTTTGCTGCTGCCGTAGCTGAAGATGAAACGGTAAAAGCTTACTTAAGTAGTTCTCTTTCTGCACAGAAATTAGCTAATACAGTAATTTCTATTTGTGGCGAACAATTGGATCAATATGGGCAAAATCTTATTCGGTTAATGGCTGAAATAAGCGTTTGAGTGCGATTTCTACCGTGTTTGAAGAATTTAAACATTATGTAGAAGAACACCAAGCTATTGCAGAAGTTGAAGTAACTTCCGCACAACCATTGAATGCAACACAAATCGAAAAAATTGCAGCTGCAATGGAAAAGAGATTAGCTCGCAAAGTGAAATTAAATTGCAACGTAGATAGCTCACTGATTGCCGGTGTGGTTATTCGTACTGAAGACTTTGTGATTGATGGAAGTAGCCGTGGGCAACTTGCTCGTCTCGCAAACGAGTTGCAATTATAAGAGGAATACAAGATGCAACTAAATTCAACTGAAATTAGTGAATTGATTAAAAAACGCATCGCTCAATTCGACGTGGTGAGCGAAGCCCGTAATACAGGGACAATTGTTTCTGTAAGTGATGGGATTATTCGTGTTCACGGTTTAAGCGATGTGATGCAAGGTGAAATGATCGCCTTGCCAGGCAACCGTTATGCAATGGCACTTAACCTTGAACGTGATTCTGTTGGTGCGGTAGTAATGGGTCCTTACGCAGACTTAGCGGAAGGTATGGAAGTACAATGTACTGGCCGTATCCTTGAAGTACCAGTTGGTCGTGGTTTATTAGGTCGTGTGGTAAACACACTTGGTCAACCAATCGATGGCAAAGGCGAAATTGAAAACGATGGTTTCTCTCCTGTTGAAGTTATTGCGCCAGGTGTTATCGATCGTAAATCTGTTGATCAACCAGTACAAACTGGTTATAAAGCGGTTGACTCAATGGTTCCAATCGGTCGTGGTCAACGTGAGTTAATCATCGGTGACCGTCAAACAGGTAAAACAGCATTAGCAATCGACGCAATCATCAACCAACGTGATTCAGGTATTAAATGTATCTATGTCGCGATCGGCCAAAAAGCTTCTACAATCGCAAACGTAGTACGTAAATTAGAAGAACACGGTGCACTTGAAAACACTATCGTTGTTGCAGCGTCAGCGTCTGAATCAGCGGCATTACAATACCTTGCACCTTACTCAGGTTGTGCAATGGGTGAATATTTCCGTGATCGCGGTGAAGATGCGTTAATCGTTTACGATGACTTATCAAAACAAGCCGTTGCTTATCGTCAAATTTCATTATTATTACGTCGTCCACCAGGTCGTGAAGCATATCCAGGTGACGTATTCTACTTACACTCACGTTTACTTGAACGTGCAGCACGTGTAAATGAAGAATACGTAGAGAAATTTACTCAAGGCGCAGTAAAAGGAAAAAAACAGGTTCTTTAACCGCTCTTCCAATTATTGAAACTCAAGCGGGTGACGTTTCAGCATTCGTTCCAACCAATGTAATTTCGATTACCGATGGTCAGATTTTCTTAGAATCTAACTTATTTAATGCTGGTATTCGTCCTGCGGTAAACCCTGGTATTTCGGTATCTCGTGTGGGTGGTTCTGCACAAACTAAAGTAGTGAAAAAAATTAGCTGGTGGTATCCGTACTGCATTGGCTCAATATCGTGAATTAGCGGCGTTTGCTCAGTTCGCGTCTGACCTTGATGATGCAACCCGTAAACAACTTTCTCACGGTGAAAAAAAGTCACTGAATTATTGAAACAAAAACAATATGTACCGCTTAGCGTAGCAGATCAATCTGTGTTGCTTTTCGCGGTTGAGTTTGGCTATTTAGAAGATGTGGAATTGCAAAAAATTGCAAGTTTTGAAGCCGCACTTTTAGATTATGCTCGCCGTAACCACAGCGAGTTTATGGCTGAATTGACCAAAACCGGTAACTACAATGATGAAGTTAAAGCATCATTGAAAGCGATTTTGGATAACTTTAAAGCCAACAGCGCGTGGTAAAAGTAACGGAGAAATAAGATGGCAGGTGCAAAAGAGATAAAAACCAAAATTGCCAGTGTACAAAGTACACAAAAAATTACTAAGGCAATGGAAATGGTGGCAACCTCGAAAATGCGTAAAACGCAAGATCGTATGGCTGCTTCTCGTCCGTATTCTGAAACAATACGAAATGTTATCAGCCACGTCTCTAAAGCAACTGTTGGTTATAAACACCCATTTTTAATTCAACGCGAAGTAAAAAGAGTCGGGATCTTAGTGGTCTCGACTGACCGCGGAATGTGTGGCGGTTTAAACATTAACTTGTTTAAAACTGTGATGACAGAAATCAAACAATGGAAAGATAAAGGCGTTACTGTTGAATTGGGCTTAATTGGCTCAAAAGGCATTAGCTTTTTCCGCTCATTAGGATTACCTGTTCGTGCACAACTTTCCGGTTTGGGTGATAATCCGGCAATGGAAGATTTAATCGGGGTCGCAAACGACATGTTTGATGTCTATAAAGACGGCAAAGTAGATGCAGTTTATATTGCCTACAATAAATTCGTTAATACAATGGCACAAAAACCCGTTTATCAACAATTAATACCATTACCGGCATTAGAAACCGATAATTTAGAGCAAAGACAAAGCACCTGGGATTACCTTTACGAGCCAGAGCCAAAGTCTTATTAGACAGTTTGCTTACTCGTTATTTGGAATCACAAGTGTATCAATCTGTGGTAGATAACCTTGCTTCCGAGCAAGCTGCTAGAATGGTAGCAATGAAAGCGGCAACTGATAATGCAGGTAATTTAATCAATGACTTGCGATTAGTTTACAATAAAGCCCGTCAAGCAAGTATTACAAATGAATTAAACGAAATCGTCGCCGGCGCGGCAGCGATTTAATAAAAGAGGAACGGTAATGTCAGCAGGAAAAATTGTACAAATCATCGGTGCGGTGATTGACGTTGAATTCCCACAAGATGCAGTACCAAAAGTTTACGATGCATTAAAAGTTGAATCAGGTTTAACCCTTGAAGTTCAACAACAATTAGGTGGCGGCACAGTCCGCTGTATCGCATTAGGTACATCTGATGGCTTAAAACGTGGCTTAAAAGTAGAAAACACTGGTAACCCAATTCAAGTTCCAGTAGGTACAAAAAAACTTTAGGTCGTATCATGAACGTATTAGGGTGAACCAATCGATGAGCAAGGTGATATTGGTGCGGAAGAAAATTGGGCTATACATCGTCCAGCACCAAGCTATGAAGAACAATCTAACAGTACGGAATTACTAGAAACTGGTATCAAAGTTATCGACTTAATTTGTCCATTCGCAAAAAGGTGGTAAAGTTGGTCTATTCGGTGGTGCGGGTGTAGGTAAAAACCGTTAACATGATGGAATTAATCCGTAACATCGCGATCGAGCACTCAGGTTACTCCGTATTTGCGGGTGTAGGGTGAACGTACTCGTGAAGGTAACGACTTCTATCATGAAATGAAAGATTCTAACGTATTGGATAAAGTATCATTAGTTTACGGACAAATGAATGAGCCACCAGGTAACCGTTTACGTGTTGCGTTAACCGGTTTAACTATGGCTGAAAAATTCCGTGATGAAGGTCGTGATGTATTATTCTTCGTGGATAATATCTATCGTTATACCCTTGCTGGTACTGAAGTATCTGCGTTATTAGGTCGTATGCCATCTGCGGTAGGTTACCAACCGACATTAGCAGAAGAAATGGGTGTACTACAAGAACGTATCACTTCAACCAAAACAGGTTCTATCACCTCTGTACAAGCGGTATACGTACCTGCGGATGACTTAACTGACCCATCTCCGGCAACAACGTTCGCGCACTTAGACTCAACAGTTGTATTAAGTCGTCAAATTGCGTCTTTAGGTATTTACCCTGCGGTTGACCCATTAGATTCAACCTCACGCCAATTAGACCCACTTGTTATCGGTCAAGAGCACTATGATGTAGCGCGCGGTGTACAAGGTATCTTACAACGTTATAAAGAATTGAAAGATATCATCGCAATTCTTGGTATGGACGAGTTATCTGAAGAAGATAAATTAGTGGTAGCACGTGCACGTAAAATTGAACGTTTCTTATCACAACCGTTCTTCGTTGCTGAAGTATTCAATGGTACACCAGGTAAATACGTTTCTTTAAAAGAAACTATCCGCGGCTTTAAAGGTATTTTAGACGGCGAATACGACCATATTCCAGAACAAGCGTTCTACATGGTCGGTACAATCGACGAAGCGCTAGAAAAAGCCAAAAATATGTAATCACTTCAAGTCATTTGAAGGAGAACAAAAATGGCGACATTTAACTTAATAATAGTCAGCGCAGAGCGAAAAATCTTTGAAGGTGCTGTGAAACAAATCCAAGCAACAGGTGTGGAAGGTGAACTTGGTATTTTACCAAACCACACCCCTTTAATGACGGCTATTAAGCCGGGGATTGTTAAATTCACCCTTGAAGATGGCAAAGAAGAAGTTATCTATGTTTCAGGCGGCTTCTTAGAAGTTCAACCTAAAGTAGTAACGGTACTTGCCGATGTTGCAATTCGCGGTAGCGAGTTAGATGCAGATCGTATTCTTGAAGCAAAACGCAAAGCTGAAGAAAATATCGTGGCTCACGTTTCTGATGTGGATCATGAGCTTCTTGTAGCGAAACTTTCTAGAGAGTTAGCGAAACTTCGTGCTTACGAGCTTACTGAAAAACTCGTTAAATCAAAACGATAAGTTTATGATAATAAAAAAGAGCGGTCATTTTGACCGCTCTTTTTGTTTCTATCTTAAGAAATATCGATAAGCTTTACTTTCACTTACATCTTCATAAACATAGCCAAGTTGTTCTAAAGCTTGCTCAAATTCTGTGTTATCTTTTTCTTCTAATTGGAATGCTGCAAGGATATTACCGTAATCGGCACCATGCGCACGATAGTGGAACAATGAAATATTCCAGCGTTTACCTAATATTTCTAAGAATTTCAGTAGAGCCCCTTTTTGTTCTGGGAATTCAAAGCTATAAAGTCGCTCATTACGGTTTGAAACGCGTCCGCCCATCAAGTAACGAATGTGTGTTTTAGCAATGTCGTCATCAGACATATCTTCAACATCAAAACCGTTTTTCGTTAAATCAGCAATAATGTCTGCTTTTTCTGCTTCATTAGTCGTTCGCACACCAACAAAAATGCAAGCTTTTTGGTTATCTGCATAACGATAACTAAATTCTGTTACTGCACGATTACCGATGACATGGGCAAATTTTAAGAAACTGCCAGGTTGTTCAGGCATAGTTACAGCCAATAAAGCTTCACGGTTTTCACCAATTTCGCAACGCTCTGAAACATAACGTAATGTATGAAAGTTTAGGTTAGCACCAGATAAAATCGCTGCCATGTTTTTGCCTTGAATATTGTGCTGTTTGACGTATTTTTTCAGACCGGCTAAACCTAATGCACCAGATGGTTCTGATACCGCACGCACATTTTCGAATAAATCTTTCATTGCGGCACAAACTTCATCGCTATCCACCAACACCATTCCATCCAAATATTTCTGGCATAAACGGAATGTTTCATCACCAATACGTTTTACTGCTACACCGTCAGCAAATAGAGCAACGTGAGCTAAATCTGTAGGTTCACCTTTTTCTAAAGCGGCATTCAAACAGGCTGAATCTTTGGACTCGACACCGATCACTTTAATTTCCGGCATAAATTGTTTGAGTAAAATGGCTACGCCAGCAGCGAGACCACCGCCTCCAACTTGCACAAAGACATAATCCAAATCAGCCACTTGTTGCAGCATTTCCATTGCCAACGTGCCTTGACCCGCGATCACCAATGGATGATCAAACGGCGGAATAAATGTCATATGTTTAGATTTTGAAAGCTCAATCGCTTTAGCTTTGGCTTCATCAAAATTTGCTCCGTGTAGCAACACTTCACCACCAAATCCACGGACAGCATCCACTTTAATGCTAGGTGTGTTTTGTGGCATAACGATCAATGCTTTTAGCCCAAGTTGTTTCGCTGATAATGCTACGCCTTGCGCATGATTGCCCGCAGAAGCAGCAATAACACCAGCCTGTTTTTGTTCATCAGAAAGGCTAGAAATCATTGCATAAGCACCACGCAGCTTAAAGCTATTTACTGGCTGTCGGTCTTCACGTTTAATCCAAATATTATTATGCAGACGGTCAGATAATTTCCCCATTTTTTTGTAGCGGGGTTACAGTAGCGGCTTCATATACTCTAGAGCCAAGTTTAACAATCGCGTTAACATAATCCGATTGAGAGGGTTGAGGATTGGTAAGTAAATTTTTCATGATATTACAGCGAGATTAATCATCATTAATGAGGTTATTGAATATTACTTTTTACAATTTATAAAAAATTAAATTTTGTCTTAAGTATTTTTGCATATATGTTTGTATTTGTTGAATTCGCTCTTCTTCAAGATCAGAGGAAAAATCGTCTTGAATATAGCCTAATAATGGTAAGGTCATCATCATATTTTCTGGATTGCAGAATTTTGTAAAACCATCTGCTAACCAGTATGGTTTTTTTCGTTTTTTTAATTTATGCATAATGGCTTGTGCAAGAGATTTTCTTATTAAATATAAAGCGGATCCTGTATTATCATAAGAAGCATCCAATCCTGTAGCTATTGATTTACTTAAAGAAATATTTCCACTTCCTGTAAATAAATTACTCTCACGATAAGACAACATTTGTAATTTAACTAATTCCACAGGCGTATCTTCAAGTGCTTTAGCTATATCTGAAACGACATCTAAAAATTTTGATGGTGTATTTTTACTAGTTGGTAACAATGTAATATCATCTTCAGCAATTAAACAAAATTCATCCTCGTCGATAGATTCATCTAAAGCAATTAATTGCCAACATTTAATGTGAGAAAGGGTGCAAGCAATTTCTCCCATCGTTGGTCCACGTGGTATCATTCGGGTAAATGTAGCCACATCAAAAAAGAATTCTTTATTGCCAATAATATCTAATACTTTTCTATCAACAGCAGATACTTTTTGAAAAATTTCGCTTCCTGGTTGTTGATAAAAATGAGTGAGCCTTTCAGGCTGTCTATCTAAGTTTATTACATAGCCTCTCATTATTAGGTCCTTAAACAAAAAATTATAAAAAACAAGCCTATTTTATCTAAAAAGATGCGTGGATATTACATCCACGCATCTCATTAGTTTATTAAATTTATTTTAATAGACTTTTATCACGCACCGCACCTTTATCCGCGGATGTGGCGAAGTGACCAAATACTTTTAATGCAAAGGACACTTCACGTTCACGGTGAGCTGGTTGCCAGCCTTTGGCATCTTGCTCAGTACGGCGTTTTGCTAATTCGTCATCGCTGATTTTAAGATTAATCGAGCGATTTGGAATATCAATTTCGATAATATCGTCATTATGTACTAAACCGATGGCACCGCCAGATGCCGCTTCAGGCGAGGCATGACCAATAGATAATCCAGAGGTACCGCCAGAGAAACGACCATCCGTTAATAAAGCACATTTTTTACCTAAGCCCATAGATTTTAAGTAGCTGGTTGGATACAACATTTCTTGCATACCCGGGCCGCCTTTTGGACCTTCGTAACGGATAATCACAACGTGACCTTCTTTGACTTTACCACCTAAAATACCAGATACAGCATCTTCTTGGCTTTCAAATACGATAGCACGACCGGTGAATTTCCAGATAGACTCATCTACACCCGCGGTTTTTACGATACAACCATCTTTAGCGATGTTACCAAACAATACCGCTAGACCGCCTTCTTGAGAAATCGCATTTTCTTTGTTACGGATACATCCACTTACACGGTCATCATCTACGCTATCCCAACGACAATCTTGCGAGAAGGCTTGCGTGGTACGAATACCTGCAGGGCCGGCACGGAAGAATTTGTGTAATTCTTCGTCTTTGTTACGAATAATATCGTATTGATTTAATTGTTCTTCTAGTGTTGTTCCTAACACGGTTTTGGTGTTACGGTGGATTAAACCCGCACGATCTAATTCACCTAATAAGCCCATAATGCCACCTGCACGGTGCACATCTTCCATGTGGTATTTATTGGTGTTTGGCGCAATTTTGCTTAAGCAAGGGACAACACGGGATAAGCGGTCAATATCTGCCATTTTGAAATCTACGCCAGCTTCTTGAGCAGCCGCTAATAAGTGTAAAACGGTATTACTTGAACCACCCATAGCAATATCTAAACTCATGGCATTTTCAAAGGCCTCAAAGGTGCCAATTGAACGCGGTAATACGCTTTCATCATCTTGTTCATAATAGCGTTTGCAAAGCTCAACAATTTGACGACCAGCTTTTAAGAATAATTCTTTACGGTCAGCATGGGTCGCTAACATCGAGCCATTGCCCGGTAAAGATAAACCTAACGCTTCGGTTAAGCAGTTCATTGAGTTAGCGGTGAACATCCCTGAGCAAGAACCACAAGTAGGGCAAGCGCTGCGCTCAATCGCATCAATACGCTCATCGCTTACATTCGGATCTGCTGCTTCAATCATCGCATCCACTAAATCTAAGCGAATAAGCTGATCAGATAATTTCGTTTTACCCGCTTCCATTGGGCCGCCTGAAACGAAGATAGTTGGAATGTTCAAACGCATTGCCGCCATCAACATTCCTGGGGTGATTTTGTCACAGTTGGAAATACACACCATCGCATCAGCACAGTGAGCATTAACCATATATTCCACGCTATCTGCGATTAAATCACGGCTTGGTAAGGAATAAAGCATCCCACCGTGACCCATAGCAATACCGTCATCCACCGCAATAGTATTGAATTCTTTTGCTACGCCGCCGGCTTTTTCAATTTCAGCTGCAACCAGTTGTCCCATATCTTTTAAATGAACATGTCCTGGTACGAATTGGGTGAAAGAGTTCACCACCGCAATAATCGGTTTACCAAAGTCATTTTCTTTCATTCCTGTTGCACGCCATAAGGCACGTGCACCCGCCATATTACGACCCTGAGTACTGGTCGCTGAACGTAGTTTTGGCATAAATAATCTCTCCAAGTAGTAAATTTATTGCTAAATATAGCTTCTGTATTTCACAGTGTAGGGACAAATCACATACATTTGCCTCTACAGATATCACATTGTTTTGTTTATATTAAAAATCCATGTACCTTACGGAGACGTAACAGTCGTAAGAACTTTCTCAACAATTGCAAATGGTAGTCCTATGATGGCAAAAAGGAATAATAATAGCTGAAAGTGCAGTCTCTTCTTTGTTCAATTTATTAATACTAATTTCTTTTTTTCATTGCTAAACTCTACATATTTTGTTTCTAATGGCTGAATAAAGCTTAGCCTTTTTGCAAAAATCTCATTTTTATTTTTTTTATATCAACAAGATTTCCATTATTCATTGAAAAAAACATTCTACGTCCATCTCTATAAGGAGAATTTATATTATAAAGTTCATCAAGTTGAGCTTTTTGTTAAATTTTTTTATGGTTAAAAATATATTGATAAGAATGCCTCTACTTCATTGCTTTTAACATTTTTTCTTATCTCATCAATCTTCACAAAAGAAATATTTTTAGTATAAGGTGACTCAAGTAATTTAATTAATTGAGCCGTATTCCCATTATCTTTACTATTAAATTGATAACTATTAAGTTGCCCAATCGCATAAATACGATTATCAGCAATAAAGAAAGATTTGATCACTTCTTTTTTTGGATGATAATTCTTTATATTGTTGATCTGCTGTTACACAGCCCAATAAAAACGTAGCTATCAACATCCCAATAAATAAACGCATTTTTTTCATTTTTTTACCTTCATAATCTTCAGTTATTTTCCCAACCGCTTCACTAATAAATCCAAAGTGTGGTTGTTTTTCACTATGAATTTTAACCGCACTTTATTGCTATTTAACGGAATAGACATAAATCAATGAATCCACTTCGTTCATTCAGACAACCTATCATCGCAACCGGAATCCACAATGGAGCCGTTAAGATTATTAGTGGCGCCGTAAGTATATTTTCACCAGTGTCCGAAAGGCTATATGATTTACTGGTGGTATAAGTCGTACGATAAACTGTCGCCATAATAGGCTTTGTCAGTTTATATTTTGCTAGTAATTCATCACGATTTTTATATTCTTGGATAATGCCATCTGCCTTGTACGTTTTAATATAAAAAACATCAAGTTGAGATGAAATACCAAAATCTTCTTTTATCCCTTGTTTAACCTTGTCTTTTGCTTGAGATGCTTGTGTAAAGTTAAATTGACTGATTAGTTCATCCTGTTGTTTTTTCGTTAATTTATCTGCTTTAACAAGCACTTTTTAAAGTATGATGAAGCCCATTGCTTTTTTTCTCCTCATTCAAATATATATAAAGTTTAGGTGATACTTTTTTTCTATTGATTTTGCATGGGGGCTATTAAGGAATGTCGATAAATTAGAAACGTCTTGCCCTTTAAATTCAAAACTTTCTTTATCAGTAAAAACAAAAAGTCTGCCATCTTGGCTAAACATAAACATTTGAATTGGTTCTTTACTTGACGTTACATCAGACTCTGTATTTTTATCTACAGTACATGCTGACAAACAAAATAATGAACACAGCATTATGAATGATAAGAGCTTTTTCATTTTTAAGTTCCGTTACTTAATTTCAATCACATCCGGCAATTTCGCCAACTGATTTACCAACAAATCAAAAGTGCGGTCAGATTTTACGGTGATTTTTAACTGCACTTGTGTTTCTACCAATGTCATATCCATATTAGTTACAGTGAAGCCACGTAAACGAATAACGCGTAATACACGTTCTAAAACCTCTGGGCGATGTTGAGCGATTAAGTCAAAAGTATATTGGTTCATCTTAAATTTCCTCCAGCATATCCGTGTTGCATGCACCCGGCGGCACTAATGGCCATACACATTCTTCAGGTGGAATGCATACTTGCAATAAATAGGCGGTTTCACTATTTAATAAGCGATTAAGTGCCGCATCTACATCATCAGCGCGCTCAATGCGTTCAGCTGGAATATCAAAGGCTTTCGCTAACATCACGAAATCAGGGTTATCTTCTAAAATGGTTTCAGAGCGGCGTTTATTCCAGAAAAGGTCTTGCCATTGACGCACCATACCAAGGCGTTGGTTATCTAACAGCAAAATTTTCACGGGTAATTTACCGCGTTTGATTGAACCTAATTCTTGAATGTTCATCATCAATGAACCATCACCTGTCACTAAAATCACTTCATCATGAGGACGTGCTTTTTTCGCACCTACCGCCGCAGGCAAACCAAATCCCATGGTGCCGAAACCCGCAGAGGTAATATAGTTTTCTGGTGCGAAATGACGCATATGTTGCGCAGACCACATTTGGTGTTGGCCCACATCGGTACAAATCACGGCATTTTGAGGTTTACGCTGTGAAAGTGTGTTGAGTAATGACCAAGGGTCAATCGGTCGATTACCTGCATTGTCGATATAAGTAAAATCGAGTTTAGCTTTCAGCGCTTGAATATGTGCACGCCAATCATCAATCGCAAGTGGAATACTTAAAGCCTCTAAGGCTTGAATTAAATCACCTTGAAGGGCAACATTTGCCACACGAAGTTTATTGATTTCAGCCGCATCAATATCACAATGAATGACTTTAGCTTGTGGTGCAAAACTGTCTAATTTACCTGTCACGCGGTCATCAAAACGCGCACCGCACACTAATAATAAATCACATTCGTGCACGGCAATATTTGCCGGTCTTGTGCCGTGCATACCAATCATGCCCATATAAACGGGATCGGTTGGGTCAATTGAGCCTAAACCTTTTAATGTCGAAACAGACGGCATTTTGGTAATTTGTAGGAATTTTCTGACCGCTTGTGTGGCGTTTGCCATACCTACGCCTCCACCAACATAAAGCACAGGTTTTTTCGCTTGCGCCAATAACGCTTTGCTTCCGCTAATTTTAATTCTGAAAGTGCGGTTGGTTTTACGGTTGGTTTTACAATAGGTTTGATATGTTCTGGTACATCGCCAACTTGGATGTTACGAGGGACATCAATTAACACTGGGCCTGGTCTGCCGCTTTGTGCAATTTGGAAAGCAGAAGCAATAATTTCAGGAAGTTCTTCAACAGATTGAACAATATAGCTGTGTTTGGTACACGCAAGGGATAAACCTAAAACATCGGCTTCTTGGAAAGCATCTGTACCGATAAGTGGTGCTGCTACTTGGCCAGTAAATGCCACGATAGGTACAGAATCAGCAAAGGCGTCGCCTAAACCTGTTACTAAGTTGGTTGCGCCTGGGCCTGACGTTTGCGACACATACGCCAACTTTACCCGTAGAGCGAGCATAACCAATTGCGGCGATTGCGGCACCTTGTTCGTTACGGCAAAGAAGATGGTCAAGACCTGAGTCATAAATTGCATCGTAGGTTGGCATGATTGCCCCGCCTGGGTAGCCGAAAAGATCGGTTACGCCATGCGCTTTTAAACATTGGATAATGAGTTGTGCGCCTGTCATGTTGCTTCCCGTTTTTATGATTATTGAATAATTTTATAAACACTGAAGTTCAGCATTGTAGCGGAATTTTTCGCCTTTGGTTAGGTTTTCGCGAAAAAACCAATGAAAAAAACACGATAACAAACATTATCGTGTTTTTGAATGAAAAGTGCGGTCAGAAAACATGATGTTTTCTTTGCGTAAAATTAGAAGCCTGCTTGTTTTTCTAATTGTTCCACAAGCGCATCGTCTAAGCCTAACGCTTTTGCTAAGTCTGCTAAGAAAATGATTTCTTTGCGAGATAAATCTTTGCTTACTAAACGAGCCGCTAAGTACACATTGCTTGCAAGTGCAGTATCGTTGCCTACAAGACGTGCAATTTCATTGATAGAAATTGGATTTTGGATTTCTTGTGCAAGCCATTGTGCTAATTCAGGGTTGTTACCCGCTTCGTTTGCAATAGTTTGTTTTTCATCTTCAGTAATTTCACCATCAGCTGCCGCAGCTGCGATCATGGTGCGTAAAATTAATTCGCCTGCATCGACATGGCTTGATGAATTTAATACATCAAACGCATTTTTCTGAGATGTTTGGTTGGCTGCTTTGTTGGGATTTTTTTGATAGTTTTGGTAAGCTTGATAAGCAAGGTTACCTAAAAACGGCAAGTGAGCCTAATTTTGCTAAGCTTGCACCACCGCTACGGCCTAAAATCATCGATAAGATACCGCCTAACGCTGCACCACCACCTACTTTGGTAATAGAGTCGATAGTTTGGTTGCCAGTTTCAAGTTTGCTTGCAGAGTTTTTAGCGACATTTAAAACTTGATTTAAAATGCTGTTGATATCCATAAATGTTTCCTTTTGGTTGTTAATAGAGATTAAATTTGACCTTTAGACAGTAAATTTTAAAAAAAATTCACTATTTTTAACCGCTCTTTTAACCAAGTCCTTGACTCGGTTTTAGAATTCATTATATTGAAATCTTTCTTCATTAAAAAGGAACTTAATATGACGCAGTCAAACGCAAAGCGTGAGACCTTCTCTGGTCGGAAAGCATTTATTATGGCGGCAATTGGATCCGCTGTTGGTTTAGGAAACATTTGGCGTTTCCCTTACACCACTTATGAAAACGGGGGCGGTGCATTTATTATCCCTTATCTTATTGCACTTTTAACCGCCGGTATTCCATTGCTTTTCTTAGATTACGCAATCGGTCATCGCCATCGTGGTGGTGCACCACTTTCTTATCGTCGTTTTAACCCGCACTTTGAAGTGTTTGGTTGGTGGCAGGTGATGGTGAACGTCATCATTGGGCTTTACTACGCAGTAGTATTAGGTTGGGCGGCAAGCTACACCTACTTCTCACTTAATTCTGCTTGGGGTGACAAACCAATTGATTTCTTCTTACATGAATTCTTAAAAATGGGCGATATCAGCAATGGTGTGAGCTTTGAGTTTGTTGGCATGGTGACAGGCCCATTAATCGCAGTATGGTTAGTAGCATTAGGCGTACTTTCTTTAGGTATTAAAAAAGGGATTTCTAAATCTTCAGACATCTTAATGCCTGTTTTAGTGGTGATGTTTGTGGCATTGGTTGTTTATTCTTTATTCCTACCGGGTGCAGAAAAAGGCTTAAATGCGTTATTTACCCCAGACTGGTCTAAATTGTCTAACCCAAGTGTGTGGATTGCGGCTTACGGTCAAATCTTCTTCTCTCTTTCTATTTGTTTTGGGATTATGATCACTTATGCGTCTTACCTGAAAAAAGATTCTGATTTAACAGGAAGTGGTTTAGTTGTTGGCTTTGCGAACTCAAGCTTTGAAGTGCTTGCAGGTATCGGTGTATTTGCAGCATTAGGCTTTATCGCAGCAGCACAAGGCGTTGAAGTGAGTGAGGTGGCAAAAGGCGGTATTGGTTTAGCCTTCTTTGCATTCCCAACCATCATTAATAAAGCACCATTTGGTGAAGTGTTAGGGGTATTGTTCTTCGGTTCATTAACCTTTGCGGCATTAACTTCATTTATCTCTGTTATTGAAGTAATCATTTCAGCGATTCAAGATAAGCTCCGTTTACGCCGAGCAAAAGCGACCTTTATTGTGGGTTTACCAATGATGGTGGTGTCAGTAATTTTATTCGGTACCACAACCGGCCTACCAATGCTTGATGTGTTGGATAAATTCGTAAACTACTTTGGTATTGTAGCGGTAGCATTTGTTTCATTAATTGTGATTGTAGCAAATGAAAAACTTGGCTTATTAGGTAAACACTTAAATGAAAGCTCTTCATTCAAAGTCGGTTTCCTATGGCGTTTATGCATTGTAATCACTACGGGTATTCTTGCCTTTATGTTATTGAGTGAAGGTGCGAAGGTATTTACAGAAGGTTATGAAGGTTATCCAAGTTGGTTCGTAAATACCTTTGGTTGGGGTATGGCAATTTTACTTGTAGTCGTTTCGTTCATTCTTTCTCGCTTAAAATGGAAAAATGAAGAGAACCTCAATCTTGAAGAAAAAGGAGAATAAAGATGACAGGTATTGCACTTACAATGATGATTGTGTCGCTTTTGATTATTTGGGGCGGCTTGATCTTTGCTTTAATCAGACTTCCAAAAGAAGAAAAAAATAAGGTCAAAATTGACCGCACTTTGATATAAGTAGGGCGTGCTCAGCACGCCCTTTTTTGTTATTTCGATAAATCGATTTGATATACCGCAAAGCCAACTTCATCAGTGCCGACTTTTTTTCATTGGATATTGTGCATTGTCTTGAATGAATTTCGCTGCTTGTTCGCTTGGTGAGGTTTCAAAACGCACGTCTAATTTATCGTTACCTTTAATCGGTGCAAAACGCCAGTTTTTTTATCCGCACTTGGGTTTACATGGCCATGTTTTTTTCACTCTCTGCTTTGATGTAATCCGCAAGGATTTGACGGTTTTCATCAGGAGAAGCATAAACGATATGTGCATCGCCAGTACCTGGGAATTTATTACCGTAAGCACGATAGTTGTTAGTCGCAATTAAGAATTCAGCTTTTGGATCAACTGGTTTTACCTTGGTAAGTTAAATTCACTACACGGTGTGAATTCGGGTTAATCAATTTGCATTCACCGTCATAACGCGCTGGTTGAGTCAGGTCGAATTCATAATTTACGCCGTCAATCACATCGTAGTTATAAGTACGGAAACCTTCCCAATCAAGTAAAGATTGTGGTTTGTCGCTTGTAGGGTCGATTTGTTTAAACATACCTGCGCTACATTCTAACCACTCTTTCAGTTCTTCACCTGTTGCTTTGACAACAACTAACGTATTTGGATAGAGGTATAAATCTGCTGCGTTACGGAACGTTAATTCACCTTTGTTCACCTCTGTATAGCCAGTAGGGTCATTTTTACGTCCGCCCGCTTTAAATGGTGCGCCCGCACTTAAAATTGGTAAGCCTGCCATTGCCGCAACACTTGGTGCCACTTTTTCAACATAAGCTTTTTGCGCTTGGTTCACAATTTGAATAGTTGGGTCATCTTGCACTAAGGCTAAGTAGCTGTACATGTTATCGGTAGCTTTACCGATTGGCTGTGCCACGAATTCACGGGTGGCTTCATGCACAGGTTTTAAAAGTGCGGTCAATTCTGCATCACTTTCTGTGGTCGCTTTTTTGTTTTCAGCGTCGTAAATTGGGCGAAGTGCTGCTTTACCATCAGCCACTAACCATTTGCCGTTGTGTTGAGCAAGGGTTAAGTCGATCACGCTGATGTTATTTGCCCAGTAACCTGCCATACTTTCAGGCACGCCTTTTACGGTACCTTTAGCAATATCTGCATTTGGTGATTTTGCGAACTCTTTATTTGGGAATAAACGGTGAGAGTGACCGAACACAATTGCATCAATGTGTGGTACATCAGCAAGATAGAATGCTGAGTTTTCTGCACCTTCTTGATATGGCTCGTCAGATGGGCCAGTGTGCGCAAGTGCCACAATAATATCTGCACCTTTTTGTTTCATTTCTGGCACATATTTTTGTGCAGTTTTCACGATATCGCGCGTTTCTACTTTGCCTTGTAAGTTCGCTTTATCCCACACCATAATTTGTGGTGGCACAAAACCGATATAACCAATGTTTAGTTTATGCGTTTTACCTTGGCTATCCACCACTTCTTTGGTTTGAATCACATAAGGCGTGAAATAGGGCTCTTCAGTACCGACTTTCACTACGTTGGCATTGATGATAGGGAATTTCGCTTGTTTAATCGCATCGGCTAAATAATCTAAGCCATAGTTAAACTCATGGTTACCTAATGTGCCTACTTCATAGTGCATTGCATTTAAGCAATCTACGGCTGGGTTTGGTTTGCCTTCTTTATAACCTTTAGCTGCTTGATAGTCAGCAATTGGGTTACCTTGAATTAAGTCACCGTTATCAACTAAAACGCTGTTTTTCACCTCTTGACGAGCTTGACGAATCAAGCTTGCTGCACGGGTAAAACCGAATTTCTCAGTCGGTGCATCTTTGTAGTAATCGAAGTCAGTTAAAAAACTGTGAATATCGGTCGTTGCTACAATACGTAAATCGACTTGTGTATCACTTTTCGCAAAAGCAAAACGGCTGGCACTTAACGCTAAAATGCTGCTTGCGCCAAGTTGGATGAAATTTCTTCTGTTGATCATATGAGCTCCTGTTGTATAAGAATCGGCAAGATTTTAAAGCTCTTTTATATATAAAGAAAGCGCAATATAAAGTTCTGAAATGAAGTGTGATATGCATCACAAATTGAAAATATGCGAAATAAAATTGCATTTATTAAATAAAAAAATTTGAATTTTTATTGCAAAAATTTTTACGTTTGAGACAAAAAAACAAGATATCAAATTCGATTTAATTATTTTTTTAAAAATAAAAGCCATTCACAGTAAGTAGATAAGTGAATACTCACCATTTATTAATGACATAAAATAAGGAGATTACTATGGCTTTCAATCTTAAAAAAATAGACACCTATTAAGTCTTGTTAATCATTCAGAGCGTGAAATTAAGTATTTACTAGATTTATCCCGCGATTTAAAACGAGCGAAATATGCGGGAACTGAGCAACCTAAACTGCAAGGTAAAAATATCGCATTAATTTTTGAAAAAACCTCAACTCGTACTCGTTGTGCTTTTGAAGTCGCTGCTTATGACCAAGGTGCTCGAGTAACTTATATCGATCCAAACTCCTCTCAAATCGGGCATAAAGAAAGTATGAAAGATACAGCCCGAGTACTTGGAAGAATGTACGATGCAATAGAATATCGTGGATTTAAACAAACTATTGTTCAAGAGCTTGCTGATTATGCTGGAGTACCTGTTTTTAATGGGTTAACAGATGAGTTCCATCCAACACAAATGCTCGCTGATGTGCTTACTATGATTGAAAATTGCGATAAACCATTAAGCGAAATTAGCTACGTATATATTGGTGATGCTCGCAACAATATGGGTAACTCTTTATTGTTGATTGGTGCAAAATTAGGTATGGATGTCCGTATTTGTGGTCCTAAAGCATTATTACCAGATGCTGAGTTAGTAGAATTATGTGAAGGTTTTGCTAAACAAAGTGGAGCAAGAATCACAGTTACTGACGATATTGATAAAGCAGTTAAAGGTGTTGACTTTGTACATACCGACGTTTGGGTTTCAATGGGTGAACCATTAGAAACATGGGGTGATCGTATCCAATTATTACTGCCTTACCAAGTGACTCCAGAGTTAATGAAACGCACTGGTAACCCTAAAGTGAAATTTATGCACTGCTTACCAGCGTTCCATAACAGTGAAACCAAAGTGGGTCGTCAAATTGCTGAAAAATATCCTGCTTTAGCAAATGGTATTGAAGTGACTGAAGACGTATTTGAATCACCAATGAATGTTGCTTTTGAGCAAGCTGAAAACCGTATGCATACAATTAAAGCGGTAATGGTAGCAAGTTTAGCTTAGGAGGAATTATGAGAATTGTTATTGCATTAGGTGGTAATGCCTTGTTACGTCGAGGCGAGCCATTAACCGCAGAAAATCAACGACAAAATGTGCGTATTGCCTGTGAACAAATTGCTAAAATTTATCCAAATAATGAATTAGTTATTGCTCATGGTAATGGTCCTCAAGTTGGTTTACTTGCTTTACAGGGTGCGGCTTACAAGGATGTGCCGACTTATCCATTAGACGTTTTAGGTGCAGAATCTGTAGGAATGATTGGCTATATGATTCAACAAGAATTAGGTAACCTAGTTCCTTTTGAAGTTCCATTTGCTACATTACTTTCCCAGGTTGAAGTGGATATCAATGACCCAGCCTTTAAAAATCCGACTAAACCAATTGGTCCTGTTTATTCTAAAGAAGAAGCAGAGCGTTTAGCAAAAGAGAAAAATTGGTCTATTGCACAAGATGGAGATAAATACCGTCGAGTTGTACCAAGTCCGTTACCTAAACGTATATTCGAAATTCGACCAGTAAAATGGTTGTTAGAAAAAGGCAGTATCGTGATTTGTGCTGGTGGTGGCGGTATCCCAACTTATTATGATGAACAACATAATTTACAAGGGGTTGAGGCTGTAATCGATAAAGATCTATGTTCTGCATTACTTGCAGAAAATTTAGAAGCAGATCTCTTTGTTATTGCTACCGATGTTTCTGCAACATTTATTGATTGGGGCAAACCAACACAAAAAGCTATTGCGGTAGCTTCTCCGGAAGAAATGGAAAAACTTAACTTTGCTGCTGGTTCAATGGGACCAAAAGTTCAAGCTGCTGTTAATTTTGCACGTAATACTGGAAAAGATGCTGTTATTGGTTCTCTTTCTGATATTGTAGACATTGTGAAAGGTAAAGCAGGTACTCGCATTACTAAAAATGCAGACAGCATTACTTATTACGATTAATAATATGAAAGAGACGTATCAGTGCTAATGAAATTGGCATTGTATTATGTGATTCGATACGATGCCAATTTATCACACTATGATTAACAAGGAGTTAATTATGGAAACAGCTAACAAAAAGAAAAGTTTTAGTTTTCCATCAGCATTTACTATCCTTTTCTTCATCTTAATTATTGCTGTAGGGCTTACTTGGGTTATCCCTTCCGGTTCCTACTCTAAATTAACCTATAATATGCAGGATAAAGTTTTTGTCGTTAAATCTTATGGTGAAGCAGATAAAACATATCCCGCAACAGAAAAAACTCTGGATGAGTTTAACATTAAAATTAAACTCACTAATTTTACTGAAGGTGTAATTAAAAAACCTATCGCCATTCCTGGTTCTTATCAGCGTATCGAGCAACATCATAAAGGTATTCAAGATATTCCGGTAAGTATGGTTGAAGGGACAATTGAAGCTGTTGATGTAATGGTCTTTATCTTCGTACTTGGAGGTATGATTGGTGTCATCAATCGTACGGGATCATTTAATGCAGGGTTAATGGCTCTAGCACGAAAAACCAAGGGAAATGAATTCTTAATAATATTCAGCGTATCTATTTTGATGTTACTTGGTGGTACAACTTGTGGTATTGAGGAAGAAGCGGTTGCGTTTTATCCGATTCTCGTACCTGTGTTCCTAGCATTAGGATACGATGCCATTATGTGTGTAGGGGCGATATTCTTAGCTGCATCAATGGGTACTGCGTTCTCAACGATTAACCCATTCTCTGTTGTTATCGCTTCTAACGCGGCGGGGATTCAATTTACCGAAGGGATTGGCTTCCGTACTCTTGGTTTGATTCTAGGTGGTCTCTGTGTAATTGGTTACCTATATTGGTATGGTAAAAAAGTGAAGGCAGATCCAAGTTTCTCCTATACTTATGAAGATAGAGAAGAATTCCGTCAACGTTATATGAAAAACTTTGATCCAAATGCAGTTATTGAATTCACTTTCAGAAGAAAACTTATACTCATTCTGTTCTGTTTAGCATTCCCAATGATGATTTGGGGGGTTATGGCAGGTGGTTGGTGGTTCCCTCAAATGGCGGCATCATTCCTCTCTTTCACCATTGTTATCATGTTAATTAGTGGTCTTAAAGAGAAAGAAATTGTAGATTCTTTTACAGAGGGGGCATCTGAACTTGTAGGTGTTTCATTAATCATTGGTCTTGCTCGTGGTGTAAACCTTGTACTAGAACAAGGCATGATCTCTGACACAATCCTAGATTATATGTCTAATCTCGTAAGTGGAATGCCTGGTAGCTTATTTATCCTTGGTCAATTAGTTGTCTTCATTTTCCTTGGACTTATTGTTCCATCATCATCAGGACTTGCGGTGCTATCAATGCCAATTATGGCACCTTTAGCGGATGCTGTAGGTATTCCTCGTGATATCGTGGTTTCAGCTTATAACTGGGGACAATATGCGATGCTATTCTTAGCACCGACAGGATTAGTACTTGTGACACTTCAAATGTTACACATTCCGTTTAACAAGTGGGTAAAATTTGTTTTACCAATGATTGGATGCTTACTCCTAATTGGTTCGATTTTACTTCTTGTCCAAGTTTCACTTTATGGTTCTTAATAATGAGAAAAAAACCGCAGGCAATGCCTGCGGTTTTTGTTGTATTATTCCTACCAAAAATTCTCATAAAAGGACCTTTGTATGAAGAAATGCTTTGATAATATTGATACTCGCATTTTTAAAAAGCATTACAACGAAATGGACGTTTACAAAAATAATGAGTTAGCAAAAAGAGATTGGTTTATCAAATTCAGCATGTTTACGGCGAGTGAACCAGTTAGAGCATGACGGCGTGATTGATGGCTATGTTGCTCTGTTAAATCCTAAAAAAAGTAAATTGTCACCTGATTTCCTATCTCTTAGGCACATTCAATGAGGAAAACCCAGAGCTTAAAGAGCGGTTTATTTTTTTGAAGTGAAATTAATCCCACAAATTATTGAATGTCATTTTATGGCTGGCAGTTACGACTTCTTACTTAAGCTCTGTGTCTCTGATATTGAAGAACTTAATCATATAAAAAAATACCTACCTTACAAATGCAATCGGTATTAAAAACATTAAAAATCAGAAATCATATTAAAAAAACAGTAAAAATCGACAACGGAGTTGCCCTTATAAAAAAACTTGTATTATTTATACGAGTTTTTTTATAAAAAAATTAACAAACTTCAGCCTGTTCTAATATAACTTTTTGTAAAACTTTAATTCCTGCCTCTATATCTTTCCAATCAGTAAATTCAAGAGGGTTATGACTAATTCCCAAATGAGATGGAACAAAAATCATACCTGTCGGACAAAGTGTTGCCATATGCATTGCATCATGTCCAGCACCACTTGGCATTATTTCGTAAGAATAACCAAGAGAATGTGCAGTTTCAGCTATTTGATTTGCCATATTTTTCAGGTAATACTATTGGATGATCTTTTGAAATAAGTTGTAACTCAATTAATAATCCTCTTTTTTTCTGAAACTTTACTAATTTCCTTTTGTAATAATTCAAATACAGAATCTCTAGCTTGTACATGTGTACCTCGAATATCTACTAATAATTCGCAATATCCTGGCACAACATTCATTACTCCTGGTTTTAGCTGTAATATTACCTACTGTAGCTACTGTAGAATGTCCAGCTTGAATAGCAGCTCGCTCAATAGCAAGTGATAACTCAGCTCCTCCTAACAATGCATCATGACGATAATGCATTGCTGTTGCTCCTGAATGATCCGCTTGTCCTTTAATTTTAACAATTGCACGAATCGGGGCAGCAATACCTGTCACAACACCTATTGTTTTTCCTTCATTCTCTAAACGAGGGCCTTGTTCTATATGAAGTTCAAAAAAACATTTAAATTCCTTTGCATCACGTTTTGCTTGATTAACCAAATTAAAATTCATTCCTACTTCAGCCATAGCTTCTGATAAACCCTTTCCTTGTTTATCACGTAACGAACTTAATTTTTTTCTTGATTTACTATGCCGCACATAACTTTACTACCCAATGTAGCAAAATTAAATCTACTCGATTCTTCACAAGTAAAAATTATCAATTCTAAAGGGTAACGAGTCTGAATATCCTGTTCACACAATTGCAAAAGAATTTCCAACCCCGCAACAGATCCCAAAGGACCATCAAATTTACCAGCATTCACAACAGTATCAATATGTGATCCGAATGCAACCGCAGGTAAAAAATCGTCTTTACCTGCCTTACGAATAAAAAGATTTCCAATTGAATCTCGACGAATAGATAAATCATATTCTTTACATAATTCAATAATCATATTATGGGCCTTTTCATCCTCCTCTGTAAAAGCTAAGCGAGTCAGCTCGTTTGGTACTGATGAAATAAAAGCCAGTTTTTCAATTAAATTTTGAACACGATTAAGATTAATTGACATAGTTTTCTCCTGATACGGTTTATTTTTTGATATTCGTCAAACAACAATAATTTTCTTTGAAAATTAACCTTTTCTAAGTGTAATATCGGTATTGCTAAATGCCTCTAAAAAAAGGAGTGGAAAATGAAAAAAACATGTTACTGCTCAGTAGTTCAAAATACAAGAACACAGGTTATCTTGAACACACCATACCTTGGTTACAAAATTTCCTGACTGATTATCGTGGTAAAACAATTGCTTTTGTGCCTTATGCTGGGGTACGCCGCACTTTTGATGAATATGAAAAAACTGTGCAAAATGCCCTTTCTGGTTTAGGGATGAATATTGTTTCCGTTCATCATGGTAAACAGCATCGAGATATCATTGAACAAGCAGATATCATCGCTATTGGCGGAGGGAATACATTTTGTTTGTTAAAACAACTTTATGAACACAATTTGATTGATATCATTCGTGAAAAAGTGAATAACGGTACGCCTTATTTTGGTTGGAGTGCTGGGGCCAATGTAGCTGGCGCATCTATTATGACAACTAATGATATGCCGATTACTTATCCTCCTTCATTTCAAGCATTACAGCTTTTTCCTCATCAAATTAATCCGCACTTTATTTCAGGTAAAATGCAAGGCCACAATGGTGAAAGCCGAGAAGAACGTTTGGCAGAATTTTTACTCGTTAATCCAACCGCACTTGTATATGCATTGCCTGAAGGTTCTGCGCTTCATATACAAAATGAAATGGCAACTGTGTTGGGTGAAAATCCTATTTTGTGCTTCAGTGAAAATATGGAATGTGGCACATTTGACATCAATACAACTTTTTCTTATTAACTTAAAAGGAACATATAATGGAATTATTTAAATCCATCGTTGCAGTGGTTGGCATTATTGCCACAATTTATTTTCTGATTAAAAAAGCCGAAACTCGAACCGTTTTGATTGGTGTTGGTTTAATAATGTCCATTCTGACGCTTAATCCAATGGGCGCATTAGATGCTTTTGCCAAAAGCATGACATCTAGCGGATTAATTATGGCTATCTGTTCCAGTATGGGTTTTGCTTATGTAATGAAATACACTCAATGTGATACTCATCTGGTACATTTACTTACCAAACCATTAAGCGGATTAAAATTCTTCTTAATTCCGATTGCAACAGTCATCACCTTTTTCATCAATATTGCTATTCCTTCTGCTGCTGGTTGTGCTGCTGCGGTTGGCGCAACATTAATCCCCGTTTTAAAAAGTGCGGGTGTCCGACCAGCTACTGCTGGTGCAGCTATTTTAGCAGGGACTTTTGGATCAATGATGAGCCCGGGTTCTTCTCACTCAGCAATGATTAGTGAAATGTCAGGCTTAACTATCACTCAAGTAAATCTTTCACATGCGCCATATAGCATGATTGCGGGAGCAATAGGTGCGGTTGTTTTAACAATTCTTGCGCTTGTTTTTAAAGATTATGGTGAACAACATCGTAAAGCTTATCTTGCAGAACAAAAAGAAAGTGAAATTAAAGTTGTTGAAGGCGTCAATGTACTTTATGCCCTTGCACCATTAATACCATTAGTTATTTTAGTAATTGGTGGAACGTCATTACAACAAGTACCGGGTCTTGAGTGGACTAAAATGGGCGTTCCTCAAGCGATGCTTATTGGCGCAATTTACGGCATTATAGTAACTCGTATTTCCCCAGTAAAAAAATCACTGAAGAATTTTTTTCAATGGTATGGGAAATTCTTATGCAAACGTACTTGGTATCATCATTGCAGCCAGCGTATTTGTAGCAGGATTAAAAATCTACGGGTGCAGTTGATGCTGCAATTTCTTTCTTAAAAAGAATCCAACGAATTTGTACGTTGGGGTGCAACAATTGGGCCATTCTTAATGGGCTTAATTACAGGCTCTGGCGATGCAGCAGCGATTGCCTTTAACACTGCCGTCACGCCACATGCTGTAGAACTCGGCTACACTCACGTAAATCTTGGTATGGCAGCAGCTATTGCTGGTGCAATCGGTCGTACAGCTTCACCAATTGCAGGTGTAACCATTGTTTGTGCAGGCCTTGCGATGGTAAGCCCAGTAGAAATGGTAAAACGTACCGCACCAGGCATGATACTTGCTGTTTTATTCTTAGCATTATTTATGTTGTAGAAATAGTAAAAAATTGACCGCACTTTATTTAAGTGCGGTCTGTTTTTATAGACTTTTTAAAGGAGAAAAAAATGAACTTAGATTTAAATCAACTTGTTAAATGGCGTCGTGAATTTCATCGTTTTTCCAGAAATTGGTTGGAGTGAATTTTGGACAACTTCTCGCATTGCGGATTACTTGGAGGACTTAGGTTGTTTTGAAATTTTTTTCTTGGCAAACAAATTATAAATCCGGACTTTGTTCGTGGACGAAAACAAGCCGTAGTAGATAAAGGTTTAGCTAATGCAAAAAGCCTATGGAGCCAATGAAAAATGGCTCGAAAAAATGGAAGGGTACACTGGTTGTGTGGCATTATTTGATTCAGGTAAACCAGGAAAAAAACTATTGCATTACGTTTTGACATAGACTGTGTGAATGTAACGGAAACTCGCTCATCCGAGCATATTCCAAATAAAGAAGGTTTTGCCTCAATTAACGATGGTTTTATGCATGCTTGTGGGCATGATTCACATATTACAATAGGTTTAGGTGTTGCATTATGGATCGCTCAGAACAAAGATAAACTCACTGGAAAAGTAAAAATTGTATTCCAACCAGCAGAAGAAGGTGTTCGAGGTGCAGCAGCCATTGCACAAAGTGGCATAATTGATGATGCAGATTATTTTGCTTCTTCACACATTAGTTTTTGCGCGAATACAGGCACAGTTATTGCTAATCCAAGAAATTTTCTTTCCACTACAAAAATTGATATTCGCTATAAAGGTAAACCTGCACATGCAGGTGCTGCCCCCATTTAGGTCGTAATGCTTTATTAGCTGCAGCGCATACAGTCACTCAACTTCATGGTATTGCACGCCATGGTGAAGGCATGACAAGAATTAATGTGGGTGTGCTAAAAGCGGGTGAAGGACGAAATGTCATCCCATCTTCTGCTGAATTACAATTAGAAGTGCGGGGAGAAAATAAAGCAATTAATGAATACATGACTGAACAAGTCATGCAAATAACTAAAGGTATCTCTATAAGTTTTGATGTAGCGTATGAAACTGAAATTGTAGGTGAAGCAGTGGATATGAATAACGATGTTGAACTTGTAAAACTCATCGAAGAAATATCCCTTGAACAACCACAAATAAATAACGTAAATTCAGATTATGCTTTCAATGCAAGTGAAGATGCGACTATTTTAGGTAGACGTGTACAAGAACACGGAGGAAAAAGCTATTTACTTCATTCTTGGTGCAGATCGCACAGCAGGTCATCATGAAGCTGAATTTGATTTTGATGAAAATCAATTGCTTACTGGGGTTAATATTTATACTTCTTTAGTACAAAGATTATTATCTTAATAGAAAAGCCTACATCTTAATGTAGGCCTTTTGAGTTGCAATAAGCTAAGTACAAAAGAGCGGTTGAAAATTTAATTGTTTTTAGCCGTTCTTTTTATTTAGGACAATACTCTCAACAAAAACAGGCTGAAATTCTGCTTTGTCGGCCGAGTTTTCGGGTGTAACGTTTAACCATCACAAAGGAAAGTGCGGTCAAAATAAAGATTAAAATTCGCACGGATGAGCTCATTTTCACTGATATAGCTAGAAAGCAATGTTGCAACCAATAGAGTGAAAAGCGGCACGATATACATTAACAATGCTGAAAATAACATGGATTTTTCTTCTAGACCGATTTCTACCATTTGGCCTGCACGGAGTGGCGTGATGGTTTCTAGCGTAAAGATATGTTCACCTCGTTTTTCCGTTAAGCTCAGAAAGGGAAGCTGTTCCACAGGCTTCTCTAGCCGAACAAGCTCCACAGGCGCTTTGTGATTGACATTTCACTTTAGCAAGACCCGTTTCTGCATCATAGCTCATCACTACTGCACTTTCTTTTAGCATTGTGCTTCTCCCATATAAATATCAAAGCGGTGGTTTTTGGTTTCACGACTAACATGGGGCGCTTTTTGCGCTAAAAATTCCGCATAATCAGGACGTTTTACCACCACACGTTTACGGGCTAATTGTAGCGCAGGTGTCAAGAGCTCATCGGAATCCAAATCTGCACCAACCAAATGTTGGAATATACGCATTTCTTTTTTTAACTAGGGCGGATTTTTGCTTATGTGGATACATTGGATCTAAATACACCACATCGGCACTCTCGGTTTGTGGATTAAGTTCGGCAATATGATGAACATCTAGTAATTGCATATTTTGTTGCATCATGTCACCTATTTCTGCATCCTGATAGGCACGATTGAGACCATCCTGCAATAGCAAATATACTACTGGATGACGTTCTACTAAGCGCACTTGGCAACCGATAGAAGCTAAAACAAAGGCATCTCGACCAAGTCCTGCGGTGGCATCAATCACGGAAGGTAATTCAGTTCCCTTAATGCCTACAGCTTTGGCAATAGCTTCGCCACGTCCACCGCCAAATTTACGACGATGCGCCATCGCACCAGCTACGAAATCTACAAACACATCGCCCAGCTTAGGCTCGTCTAGTTTACGCAGGGCAAGATGGGTTTCTGTTCGCACCAATGCAAGTGGACTTTCAGTACAATGCTCGATACCAAGAGGGGAACAAAGTGCGGTCAATTCTGACAATGTTCCCGCTTCGGCAAGCAGTTGAATTTTTATTTTCTCACCAGCCATACGCCGCTTTCCATATGATCTGTGTAAGGGAATTGATCAAACAGCGCCGCTTTTTCAATGCGGTGGGTTTGGCTTAGGGTTTGCAAATTCTCACAAAGGGTATGAGGATTGCAGGAAATATACAAAATACGATCGTAATTCTGCACCAGTTTTACCGTGTCAGGGTCAAGCCCTGCTCGTGGTGGATCCACAAAAATTGTATTGCATTGATAGGCTTTTAAATCAATGCCTTTTAAGCGATTAAATTCACGGACGCCATTCATTGCTTGAGTAAACTCTTCTGCTGACATACGGATAATTTGTAGATTATCTATACCATTTTCCGCAATATTAAATTGTGCGGCAGCCACTGATGGCTTGGCAATTTCGGTAGCAAGGACTTTACGGAAGTTTTGTGCAAGGGCGATGGAGAAATTGCCGTTACCGCAGTACAGTTCCAATAAATCCCCTTGCGAACCTTGGGTGCAATCAATCACCCATTCCAACATTTTGCAATTCACGGCTGCATTAGGCTGGGTAAAGCTGTTTTCCACTTGGCGATAAACATAATTACGCCCTTTCACCGGTAACACTTCATCGACAAAATCCTGCTCTAAACAGATTTTTTGTTTACTCGCACGACCAATCAGCTGCACATCAAAACCAAGTTGTTGTAATTCGCCTTTTAGGTTTGCGGCAGCGCTTTGCCATTCTTCTGTGAGTTGATTGTGGTAAAGTAGGCTTACAATAATTTTATTGCTGAGCGTGCTCAAATAATCAATTTGGAACAGTTTTTTATGTAATACTTTCTGCGTTTTTAACAATGGCAGTAAGGTTTTCATCATGCGATTGATCAGTTCGCTGGCAATTGGGAATTCATCCACTCGATAACGTTGCAAGGTGCTTTGATCAAACATGATGTGATAAAAATCGCCTTTATCATGCCAAATACGAAATTCTGCACGCATCCGATAATGGCTAGTCGGTGAATCAAACACGGCTATTTTGGGGGCGTTAAAGGGCTGCAAAAGTGCGGTCAGTTTTTCAGTCTTTTTTTGCAGAAGTTCGGTATATTGGGAAATGGGTAGTTGCATTGATGTTTACGTTTGAATGATAAATATCCCACAGCCCTTGGCAAGCATGGGGATTGAGTAAAAAAGCAAAAGGCAAGCTTCTGCCTGCCTTTTAAAATGTATTATTCGCCAGAATAATCTTCGCCGCCAGAAGCCGCTTCGCTCACATCACCTGATAAGGTGTAAACACGTTTTGTTGTGTTAATGCGAGTACGATATTTATTCCACGTTTTTTTCGAAGAAAGTTTCTGGTGCACGTTCACCACGGCAAAAATGCAACAAATTCTTTTTTTCTTCTTTTTGTCGCTGGCTTGCGCTCGCCTGAATCTAATGCTTTAAACGCTTGACCATATTGCTCTAATACTTGGGATTCTTTGATTGTATAATCACCGTGACGGGAAAATCCGCGTGGGTAGTTTTTGTCGTCAAAAAAACGACGAGTAACACTGAAACTAGCAGCCATAATCATCTCTCTTCTTTATATTTAAAAACGGCAGGCATTAAACCAATATTTTTTTGCAATAAACCTTTCACGGTTTCTACATAATCTTTGACGAAATCATCGTAATTTTAAGCCTTCAGGGGTTCACACGATATTTGCCATTGACATAAAAAAATCAGGTACGCCACGTACTTGAAACTGTTCCGCTGCATTTACTTGTTTATTCACTAAACCGTTTACAGCAAAGCTGTTGATGTTGTTATCAAATTGTTCAGCTGTAACCCCGTTATCAATGAAGATTTTGCGAATATCGTCCATTGAGCTTAATTTATCTTGTTGTGCTGCTTCAAATAAAGGCACTTTTTACTTTTGCTTTCTGCACCGAGTGCCATCGCTAATGCCCATGCACGAGTAAGGTTTTCAGATTGACGACCTAAGAAGTTAACATGATATTGTTTAAATTCAGTGCCTTGTGGTAAGCCTTCTGCAACTTGTTTTTGGAATGTGGTATTCCATTTCAAAGGCATAGCAATGTGGGCAGTAGAAAGAGAAAAACTCAATCACTTCTGGTTGTGCAGAAGCGGTTTGGCCTACTTGAACGTATTGTTTGCCTTCTTCTAGGTTGGCTGCGAATGCATTAAATGAAAATAAAGCACCGAGTAAAAATAAAACTTTTTTCATTTGTTTTCCTTATTTAATAATTCCGCGTGCTTTTAACAATGCGGTTTTAAAATCTTCTTCATAATCTTTTTTGATGCCAGGGATTGGCTCAAGTTTATCTGTGCCGTGCATTTTTAAATGATAAATAATCACTTCATCAGATAATTCTGCTACGGGTTTATCAAAACCTGCTTCATCAGCAATTTTTTTCAAAATTTGTAACAAGCTCAGATCTGGGTCTTTAGACCAATAAGGTTGTAAAAGTTCCAATACTTCATTTAAACGCTTACATTTCATTGCTATTTCCTTTTAAATGGAGAAAAATAAGGCTAGATCATACTTCAAATAAGGCAATAAGAAAATATGAAATACACAATAAGTGCGGTTATTTTGGCGGGAGGAAAAGCGCGGAGGATGAATGGTGCAGATAAAGGCTTACAGCTTTTACAAAATAAACCATTAATTAGCCATGTGATTGAACGCTTACAACCTCAAGTGGTTGATATTTCTATTAATGCTAATCGTCACCATACAGAATATGCACAATGGGGTTTTCCCGTATTTTCAGATGAATTGCCTGATTTTCAGGGACCGTTGAGTGGTATGTTGACGGCACTCGAAAAAGCTAAAACAGATTTTGTGCTTTTTGTGCCTTGCGATAGCCCATATTTCCCTCCAAATTTATTAGAAAAACTAAAAAGTGCGGTTAAAAATGACCGCACTTTAATGGCTTATGCAAAAGATAAAGAGCGTGAGCACCCGACATTTTGTTTGATGTCCGTTCAGCTTAAAGAGAAGTTACGCGTTTATTTAAATGAAGGCGAACGGCGTTTATTACAATTTATGAACAAAAATGGCGCGGTTGCTGTCCAATTTGACGTCCAAGAAGGACGATTTGTAAATTTTAATACCTTAGAAGATTTACAATAAATTATTTGTTAAACCTTGAATTTTGCAAAAAATTCTCCATTATTGCAGTGTTTACTTTCTATTTTATTGAGGAACTTTATTATGATGCGAATCCTTTTATTTTTAGCCACTAACTTTGCTGTGATGCTTGTGTTAGGGATTATTTTAAATGTGACCGGTATTGCAGGAAATAGTACAGGTGGCATTTTAATTATGGCGATGCTTTTCGGTTTTGCCGGATCATTGATTTCATTATTTTTATCAAAAACCATGGCATTGCGCTCTGTGGGCGCGGAAGTGATTACTGAACCGCGTAATCAAGCTGAGCGTTGGTTAGTGGAAACTGTACGTCGTCAAGCACAGCAAGCAGGCATCCCAATGCCAGATGTGGCGATCTACCATTCTAATGATGCGAATGCTTTTGCTACGGGGGCAACGAAAAACAATTCTTTAGTGGCGATTAGTACAGGCTTATTAAACTCCATGACGGAAGAAGAAGCAGAAGCGGTACTGGCTCATGAGGTATCACACATCGCGAACGGTGATATGGTGACCATGACTTTATTACAAGGTGTATTGAATACCTTTGTAATTTTCTTATCTCGTGTGATTGCCAATGTGGTGGCAAGTTCTCGTAATGGCGATGAAGAAAGCCGCAGCTCAGGCATTTACTTCTTAGTCTCAATGGTGTTAGAAATCTTGTTTGGTATTTTAGCGAGCATTATCGCGATGTGGTTCTCACGCTATCGCGAATACCGCGCAGATGCAGGCTCTGCACAGCTTGTCGGTAAAGAAAAAATGATTGCGGCATTGCAACGTTTACAACAAATTCATGAGCCACAAGAGATGGAAGGTTCACTTAATGCCTTTATGATTAACGGCAAACGTAGCGAACTCTTTATGAGCCATCCTCCACTTGAAAAACGTATCGAAGCATTACGTAGTTTATAAAAGATAAAAATAAAAAGGGCTAAATGTAATATTTAGCCCTTTTTATTTGTAGATTATTTAATATTCGCTAAGACTTTAGTGAGTAATTCCCAGTACGTTTGTACTGTTGAAATTTGGACTTTTTCATCAGGCGAATGTGCATTGCGAATAGTTGGCCCCACAGAAATCATTTCAATATTCAGATAATGTTCTTTCAACAAGCCACATTCAAGACCGGCATGAATCACTTTAATCTCAGGTTCTTTGCCAAGCACTTCTGCATAATGTTTTTTCATTAAGGCTAAAATTGCCGTGTCGTTTACCGGTTTCCAACCAGGGTAAGAACCTGAGAATTCGACCGTTGCACCAGTGAGTTCAGCAAGTGAAGTTAAGGTTTCTCCTACATACTCTTTACCACTTTCAATAAGCGAGCGAATAAGAATCGTGCCTTTGATTTTATCTTCAAGGGTTTTTAATACACCAATGCTCAAAGAGCTTTCTACGACATTTTTGATTACATCACTGTTGCGGATTACGCCATTTGGTAAGACGTTCAGCAAATTAATCACTTTTTTGGTGGTTTCAAGCGTGAAGGTTTGTTGTGGATTTTCAACTTGCTCAGCAGTTAAGGTTAAGTTTGGTTCAGCGATAGCAAGCTCTTCTTTCAATAAAACTTCAAAATTTTTGACCGCACTTTTTACGCTTTCTACATCATGATTGAAGCAAATAGTTGCTGCGGCTTCACGTGGAATCGCATTACGAATTGAGCCACCACGAATTTCTGCAAGGGCAAAGTGCGGTTGATTTTGTGAAAGTTTTGCTAATAAACGCGCCAATACTTTAATTGCATTCGCACGTGTGGTGTGAATATCACAACCAGAGTGACCGCCACGTAAACCTTTTAAGTTAATTTGCAAAGTATGGTTGAATGAATTGGTTTCACGGTGAATAGGTAGTTCAATATTCGCATTTACCCCACCAGCACAACCAATGTAGATCTCACCGATTTCTTCGGTATCGGTATTAATTAAGATTTCTGATTTTAACCAGTTGCGACGAAGATGTATGGCACCATCCATGCCGGTTTCCTCAGTCATGGTGAGTAACACTTCAAGTGGTGGATGTGCAATATCGGTACTTTCTAATACCGCTAAGGTCGAGGCTAAACCGATACCGTTATCCGCGCCAAGTGTGGTGCCTTGTGCTTTTACCCAATCGCCATCAATATAAGGGCGAATTGGGTCTTGAGCGAAGTTGTGTGGATAGCCTTCATTCGCTTGTGGAACCATATCTAAATGTGCTTGTAACACAACAGGTTGGCTGTTTTCCATACCTGCTGTGGCAGGTTTACGAATTAATACATTACCGGCTTCATCACGCTCGGCAAAAAAATTGTTTTTTTCTTTCGCCCAGTTAACAATAAAGGTCGCGAGCGCATCTTCGTGATGAGAAGGATGTGGAATCGCACAAATTTGATCAAACCATTTCCAAAGTAATTGCGGTTGTAATGTGGTAATTTCTGACATAATGAACTCCTTTTTTCATTAAAATTTTTGTGGAAATCATAGCATAAAATGCCATTTCGGGTTATCATTCTGCAACTTTTTTTATTTATCCAAAAATGCTTAAGGTACTTGTTATGAGCGAAAAAAATATGTTGTAACTTGGGATATGTTCCAAATGCATGCCCGTAAATTAGCGGAACGTTTACTTCCTGCCACTCAGTGGAAAGGTATTATTGCAGTAAGCCGCGGTGGTTTATTCCCTGCAGCGGTACTCGCTCGTGAATTAAATATTCGTTTCGTAGAAACTGTGTGTATCGCTAGTTATGACCACGATGAACAAGGTTCATTAAAAGTATTACACCGTGCAGAAGGTGATGGCGAAGGAATGATTGTGGTAGATGATTTAGTGGATACAGGCAATACCGCTCGTGCAATTCGTGAAATGTATCCAAAAGCAAAATTCGTCACGGTATTCGCAAAACCTGCAGGTGCTGAGTTGGTGGATGATTATGTAATTGATATTCCACAAAAACACTTGGATTGAACAACCTTGGGATTTAGGTTTAACTTTCGTGCCACCATTGGCAAGAAAATAATAAAACTTGAATATAAAATTTCGTTACGCCGGTGCTTTTATAGTTCCGGCGTAATAATTATAAAAATAACCAATAACCAATAACCAATAACCAATAACCAATAACCAATTTTATTATGACCAATATTAATGAACAAAGAGCTCTAGAAAGAGCCTACATTTCTTTAATCAAAAAAATAAAGAATATGACAAAGCATTGAAACTGGCTGAAGCACTTTGCTTAATTGATCCTAATAACCCTGAATACTCCCATAAAATTGCTTATGTTTATTTGCAAGAATTAAAAATGGGAAGAAGCTGTTGAGGCAGAATTAAAAAAACATTAGAATTAGATGCGCAATATATTCCAGCTTTAGATTTGTTAGCACATGCTTATGGCGGAATAGGTAACTGGGAACGTTCAGGTTTTTATGGCAATTTAGCGCTTGAGCTTAAGGATAAAAAAATTCCAGCTCCAACACAGGAAATGGTTCCTGTGCCTGCGCCTAAAAAAATGGTAAACGAATTATCGCATTTTCTTTATTTGGAAATAATTCTAAATATGTTGAGCCGGCGATATTAAATACACAAGTATCTCCCATGTTATTCCCTGACTGGATATGCCGTTTTTATGTAGATGATTCAGTTTCATCTGAAGCGATTCAACGATTAAAAAATAATGGTGCTGAAGTGGTGTATGTCACTTCACCTGTGGATAAATGGCCTGGTACAATGTGGCGTTTTCTTGCAATTAATGATCCAGAAGCTGAGTATGTTATCTTCCGTGATGCTGACTCCGTGGTCTCTCACCGAGAAGCAGAAGCCGTATCAGAATGGATTGAAAGTGGTCGTTCATTCCATACGATGCGTGATTCAGGTTCTCATACAGCACTTATTTTGGCTGGAATGTGGGGAGCAAAAGCCGGCGCTGTTCCTGATATGGAAGCGAGAATTCAACGTTTTGTTGATAGGGGCTACGATTCTCGTCATTTTGCTGATCAGGATTTTCTTGCAGAAGAGTTGTGGGGCTATATTCGCCAAGATGTGTTTGCGCACGATAGAGTGTTTAATTTCTGTGATGCCAAGCCTTTCCCAGGGGCGTTTTATTCTGATTACCAAATTGCGCATTGCGAGGGGGCTAGCAGTTTTGATGCAAAAACCTCGTTTGAGGAAGGGAGCAAAGTAAGATGGACGTTATATTCAAAAATATCCCCTATGGTCAATGTTGATTATTCCTTTATTCGTGTGCCTGAATTTAAAGTTTGCAGCTATGAAACTACAGTAGAGAATGGTAGATTTGAAGCGTCAATACCAAGACGTTATGGATTAGCTTTTAAAGAAGGCTTAGCTAAAATAGATATTAAAAAAGCTTAATTTATTTGTTTTAACTATTAACTATTAACATAGGGATTGTTAATGTCAACTCAACCGCGTTTTGTACATCTTCGTACGCACACTGATTTTTCAATGATTGATGGTATTGTAAAAGTGAAACCATTAGTCAAAGCGTGTGCAGCAAATAATATGGTCGCGTTGGCATTAACGGATTTCACCAATTTTTGTGGTGTGGTACGTTTTTATGGTGAAACCCTTTCTTCGGGGATTAAACCAATCATTGGCGCAGATGTTCATGTTAAAAGCGATTTATGCGGTGAGGAATTATTTACGCTCACTTTACTTGCTAAGAACAATGAAGGCTATAAAAACATCACATTACTGCTTTCAAAAGCCTATCAACGTGGCTATGTGGACTTGCCTTATATTGACCAGGAATGGTTAATTGAACACTGTGAAGGTGTAATTGTTTTATCGGGTGGTACACAAGGTGATATCGCGAAAAAACTCCTTAAAGAAAATAGCCCTGAAGCTGAAAGTGCGGTCAGTTTTTATCAAGAATTTTTTCCTGACCGTTTTTACCTTTCTCTTTCCCGAACGGGTCGTTCTGATGAAGAACGTTATATTCAAGCAGCATTAAAACTTGCTGAAGCCCATGATTTACCGCTTGTAGCGACCAATGATGTCGTCTTTCTTAAGCCAGATGATTTTGAGGCGCACGAAATTCGTGTCGCTATTCATGATGGCTATACCCTAGACGACCCAAAACGTCCAAAACGTTATACCGAACAACAATATTTCCGCTCAGAAGAAGAGATGTGCCAATTATTTGCTGATATTCCTTCTGCGCTTGAAAATACGGTATTAATTGCGCAACGCTGTAATGTTACTTTGCGTTTGGGCGAATATTTCCTTCCAAAATTCCCAACAGGCGATCTGAGTACGGAAGATTATTTGGTGATGAAATCCAAAGAAGGTTTGGAAGAGCGGTTGGCGTTTTTATTCCCCGATGAAAAAGTGCGGGCAGAAAGACGACCGGAATATGATGAGCGTCTTCAAGTCGAACTCGATGTGATTAACCAAATGGGCTTCCCGGGTTACTTCTTAATCGTTATGGAGTTTATCCAGTGGTCAAAAGACAATGATATTCCGGTTGGGCCTGGACGTGGTTCTGGTGCGGGTTCATTAGTGGCTTATGCACTAAAAATCACCGATTTGGATCCCCTTGAATTCGATCTTCTTTTTGAGCGTTTCCTCAATCCAGAGCGTGTTTCCATGCCCGATTTCGATGTGGATTTCTGTATGGATGGACGGGATCGCGTTATCGATCATGTCGCAGAAACCTATGGTCGTGGTGCGGTATCACAAATTATTACTTTTGGTACCATGGCGGCCAAAGCGGTAATTCGAGATGTAGGTCGCGTGTTAGGCCATCCTTATGGCTTTGTGGATCGTATTTCGAAAATGATTCCACCTGATCCCGGCATGACCTTAGCCAAGGCTTTTGAGGCTGAGCCACAGTTACAAGTGGCATATGATACGGATGAAGAAGTCAAAGCCCTGATTGATATGGCGCGTAAGCTGGAAGGGGTAACGCGAAATGCGGGTAAACACGCAGGTGGTGTGGTAATTTCGCCTTCTTTGATTACAGACTTTGCACCACTTTATTGTGACAATGAGGGGCTTCATCCTGTTACCCACTTCGATAAAAATGATGTGGAATATGCCGGCTTAGTGAAGTTTGACTTCTTAGGTTTGCGTACACTCACCATTATCAAATGGGCACTAGATATGATTAATGCCCGCCTTGCTCGTGAAGGCAAACCGCTAGTCGATATTGCAGCTATTCCATTAGATGATCCCGAATCCTTTGAGTTGTTGAAACGGTCAGAAACGACTGCTGTATTCCAGTTGGAATCGCGTGGGATGAAAGATTTAATTAAACGCCTTCAGCCAGACTGTTTTGAAGATATTATCGCGTTGGTAGCATTATTCCGCCCTGGTCCATTACAATCGGGCATGGTGGATAACTTTATTGACCGTAAACATGGTCGAGAAGAAGTGTCTTATCCTGACGCAAACTATCAACATGAAAGCCTTAAACCGATTTTAGAGCCGACTTACGGCATTATTTTGTATCAAGAGCAGGTAATGCAAATTGCTCAGGTGCTTGCAGGTTATACTCTCGGCGGCGCAGACTTATTACGTCGTGCGATGGGTAAGAAAAAACCGGAAGAAATGGCGAAACAGCGCTCTGTGTTTAAAGAAGGTGCTGAGAAAAATGGTGTTGATGGCGAGCTTTCCATGAAGATTTTTGACTTGGTGGAAAAATTTGCCGGCTATGGTTTCAATAAATCGCACTCTGCCGCTTACGCATTGGTATCTTACCAAACACTTTGGCTGAAAACCCATTTCCCTGCTGAGTTTATGGCAGCAGTAATGACCTCGGAAATGGATAATACCGATAAAATTGTTGGCTTGTACGATGAATGTTTACGTATGGGCTTAAAAGTCACTCCACCGGATATCAACGTAGGGAAACATCATTTTAGTGTGAATGAAAATGGTGAAATTGTTTATGGTATCGGCGCCATTAAAGGGGTGGGTGAAGGCCCGATTGATGCATTGATTACCGCTCGTAATGAAGGTGGGATTTTCAGAGATTTATTTGATTTATGTGCTCGCGTTGATTTGAAGAAAATTAATCGTCGCACCTTTGAAGTCTGATTATGTCGGGTGCATTTGATAAGCTAGGGCCACACCGTGCGGCGTTATCTAAGAATCTAGAAGATGCACTCAAAGCCTCTGATCAGCATGCAAAAGATGAGGCCATGGGGCAAACCGATATGTTCGGTGTGCTGACAGAAACACACGAAGAAGTGGAAAATGCTTACGCTCACACGCCACCTTACACAGAAAAACAAATTCTAGATGGTGAGCGTGAAACCCTTGGTTTGTATTTAAGCAGCCATCCGGTAAGTCGTTATTTAAAAGAGCTTTCTCATTACAGCTCTACGCGATTAAAAGATCTCACGCCAAACCGCCGAGGACAGATTAGTACGGTAGCTGGTTTGCTGGTATCAACTCGCTTCGCGACAACGAAAAAAGGCAATCGAATTGGTATCGCAACCATTGATGACCGTTCTGGACGTTTAGACCTAACTCTGTTTGGGGAAAGCTTAGACCAATTTGGTGAGAAACTGCAAAAAGACACGGTTGTAGTGGTATCTGGCCAGGTAAGTTTTGACGATTTTTCAGACGGATTAAAAATGTCGGTACGGGATTTAATGACCTTAGATGAGGCACGCTCCCGTTATGCGAAATCTTTGGCCATCAGCTTGTCCGAGGAGCAGATTAGCCCAAGTTTTATTAAGAAACTGAAAGAAATGTTAGAACCTGTTAGTGGCGGCACTTTACCAATTAACGTATATTATCAAAGCGCAAAAGGCCGTGCGTTATTGCGTTTAGGGATTCAATGGTCGATTACACCAACGGATGAGATTCTAACAGAATTGGTGAATTTGCTCGGTGAAAATGCAGTAGAGCTAGAATTCGGTTAATATTCCAGTAAGAGTGCGGTCAAAAAAATCAGTGTTTTTTAACCGCACTTTAGGCGATATAAACAAAGCGAGAGATAAAATGGAAAAAATCATTATTGATGCAGACAGATTTTTACGCACCATTTCACGTATTTCCCATGAAATTATTGAAAAGCACCAAGATTTCGATAATGTGATTTTAGTTGGGGTAAAACGTCGTGGAGCAGAAATTGCTGAATTGATTCAACATCGCATTGAAGAGTTGAATGGTGTGAGTCTTCCAATGATGGAGTTAGATATCACGTTTTACCGCGATGACTTAGAGTATGTTGAGCCTGAAAATCCAACCCCTGTGTATAGCGGTGCCTCAAGTTATATGAATATTCAGGGTAAAGAAGTCATTTTGATCGATGATGTGTTATTCACCGGAAGAACCATTCGTGCGGCGATGGATGCGTTAACGGATTTTGGTCGAGCAGCTAAAATTGAATTGGTGATTTTAGTTGACCGTGGACATCGTGAATTACCTATTCGGGCAGACTATGTAGGTAAAAATGTGCCGACTTCCCGTGATGAACAAGTTCAGGTGCGCACGTTAAAATTCGATGGTTGTTATGAAGTGGTCTTATTGCCTAAATAACGATCAGCCTATTGTGAACCTTTGATAAAATTGATAATCTAACGAGCATTATCCTATTATTTTTTAAGACAACTAAAATGAAGAAATTAATGTTAAAATCTCTTTTGTTTGCCATGATCGGTCTGTTTACTTTTTCTCAAGTACAAGCAGAAGAACGCGTTGTGGCGACCGTAAATGGTACACCAATTTTACAAAGCCAAGTAAATGCCGTAATGGGTAAGAAAGGTAGCCAACGTGCCGCATTAGATAAGATTATTGATGATATGCTGACAGAGAAAGCGATCAAAGAATCAGGTGTAAAAGTAAACCAAGCGGAAGTAAACCGTATCGTAGAAGATATTGCGGCGAAAAATGGTTTAACCTATGGTCAATTTTTAGATGCGCTCGATTATCAAGGCATTTCCTTAAATGCATTTAAACAACAAATTTCTCGCCAAATGTTAATGGCGGGCGTGCGTAATCATGCTATTCAAAACAGCGTAGATGTCACTCGTGAGCAAGTGGATGCATTGGGTAAACAAATGCTCGATGAAGCAAAAGCAAAAGGCACTGCGCAAACAGTAATGGGCAAAGAGTATGAAGTTCGTCATATTTTATTAAAATTAAACCCATTGCTGAACGATGCACAAGCAAAAGCAGAATTAGAACGTATTCGTAGTGAGATTATTTCTGGCAAGATGACATTTGCTGATGCGGCATTAAAATATTCTAAAGATTATTTATCAGGCGCGAATGGCGGCAGCTTAGGTTATGCTTTCCCAGAAGCTTATGTGGAACCATTTGCAAAAGCTGTTGAAACAACCCCACAAGGTACCATTTCTGCACCGTTTAAATCTGAATTTGGTTGGCATATTTTAGAAGTAACCGGCAGTCGCGATGGTGATAAAACAGAAGATGCCTATCGTCAAAAAGCTTACGAACAAATTGTAAATAGCCAATTACAAGATGCAACCAAAGACTGGGTGAAAGCATTACGTAAAAAAATGCTGATATTCAATATTTCGATAAATAACAGAAACCGTTAGAATAAGGGGCATTTTGCCCCTTTTGTCGTTTTTATAAAATGAGTAACACATGAAAAAATTTTTTGTTTTTTTATTGATTCTTCTGCTTATTCTGGGGTGTGTTGGTTTTTGGGTTATCAAAAACTAGCAGGCTTTGTTCATACACCAGTGAATGTCACGCAAGATCAATTGCTTACGATTGAACGAGGTACCACCGGTAGTAAACTTGCCGCCTTATTAGAGCAGGAGAAAATTCTCGATAATGCAGATCTATTGCCTTGGTTATTGAAATTGCAACCTCAGTTAAACAAAGTGAAAGCAGGCACTTATTCTTTAACGGGTGTGAAAACCTTGAAAGATTTATTGAATATGATTAATTCTGGCAAGGAAGCACAATTTAGTGTGAAGTTTATTGAAGGTAAAACTTTCAAGGAGTGGCGTAAAAACCTTGAAAATGCACCGCACTTAAAGCAAACCTTGCAAGGTAAAAGTGATAGAGAAATCATGGAATTGTTAGATATTCCTGAGGTTGCAAAATCCGTTTACGAATGGAGCAATATGGATGGCTGGTTGTATCCTGATACCTATAATTATACTCCGAATTCCACGGATCTTGAATTATTAAAACGTTCAGCCACTCGCTTACAAAAAGCCTTGGATAAAGCTTGGAGCGAACGCGATGAAAATCTCCCATTAGCAGATGCTTATCAAATGCTAATTTTGGCCTCTATCGTGGAGAAAGAAACAGGAGTTGCGGCGGAGCGCCCACAAGTGGCTTCCGTATTTATTAATCGTTTAAAAGCCAATATGAAACTACAAACTGATCCAACCGTGATTTATGGAATGGGTGAGAACTATACCGGCAATATTCGTAAAAAAGATTTGGAAACGATAACCCCGTACAATACCTATGTGATTGAGGGTTTACCACCAACACCGATTGCGATGGTGAGTGAGAGTGCTTTGCAGGCAGTGGCTCATCCAGCTAAAACGGAGTTTTATTATTTTGTTGCCGATGGAAGTGGTGGCCATAAATTTACTCGTAATCTGAACGAGCATAATAAAGCAGTTCAAGAATATTTACGTTGGTATCGTAACCAACAAAAAGGAGCCAACTAATGCAAGGCAAATTTATCGTGATTGAAGGGCTGGAAGGTGCAGGTAAAAGTACCGCCATGCAGACGGTGGTGGATACATTAAAATCCCTTGGTGTAAATGATATCGTATTTACTCGTGAGCCGGGTGGTACACCATTAGCAGAAAAATTGCGCCATTTAATTAAACATGAAACAGAAGAACCTGTTACGGATAAAGCGGAATTATTGATGCTTTATGCGGCACGAATTCAATTGGTAGAAAATGTGATTAAGCCAGCATTGGCAGAAGGTAAAATTGTGCTTGGCGATCGACATGATATGTCTTCACAGGCTTATCAAGGCGGTGGGCGTCAGTTTGACCAAACACTTATGGCTAATTTAAAAAATATGGTATTAGGCGATTTTGAGCCTGATTTTGTACTGTATTTAGACATTGATCCTGCAGAAGGGCTGGCTCGTGCTAGAGGTCGTGGTGAATTAGACCGAATTGAACAACAAGGACTCGATTTTTCTATCGTACCCGCCAACGTTATTTGGAATTGGTGCAGAACAACCCGAAAGCCACCATTATTAATGCGGGGCAGCCTTTGGAACAAGTACAAGAAGACATTCAAAGCGCGGTCAAAAATTGGTGGGTTTCACAAGCAAAATGAGCGAATTTTATCCTTGGTTAGTGCCCACTTATAACAAAATCAGCCAAACTTTTAGCGAAGGTTTGGGGCATCATGCATTATTGATTAAAGCTGATCAAGGCCTCGGTGCAGAAGGTTTGTTTGAGGCTTTGACAAAACGCATTATGTGTCAAACGCCAGATAATGCACCTTGTGGCCATTGTCATGCTTGTCACCTAATGGCTGCGCAAAGTCACCCTGATTTTCATGTTTTAGCCTCTCAAGAAGGCAGAGATATTGGTGTTGATCAGGTACGGGCGATTAATGAAGTTGTCAGCCAACACGCGCAACAAAACGACAATAAATTAGTGTATATCCAAAATGCGGAACGTCTTACGGAAGCAGCAGCGAATGCGTTGCTCAAAACCTTGGAAGAGCCTCGTCCGAACACGTATTTCTTGTTGCAAACAGAGCCATCTTCGTCATTGTTAGCGACTATTTACAGCCGTTGCCAAGTGTGGAATGTGCCTTTGCCAACGGAAGCAGAAGCCTTAACTTGGCTTTCTTCTCAATTTCAGGCAGAAACATCAGAATTATTGACCGCACTTGCGATGAATTTGGGGCGTCCGCTGTTAGCATTGGAAACCCTCCAGCAAGGATTAATTGAACAACGGAAGAATTTCCTACGCCAATTTTGGCTGTTTTATCGTCGTCGTTCGCCTTTGGAAATTTTGCCTTTCTTTGAAAAAGAACGCACCGTACAGCAAGTAGATTGGATTTTAGCGTTTTTAAGCGATGCCATTAAATACAAACTCGAAATACAAAGTGGCTGGCAAACACTTGATCTTAAAACAGGTGTAACTCAATTTGCAGACGAGCAAACAGCGCTTGGGTTATTAACCGCAAATAAAATTATGCAAAAAGTACGCTCGGATTTACTCACTATCAACGGCGTTAACACAGAATTAATGTTATTAGATGGTTTGACGAAGTTAATTACCGACGTATTTAAGGACTAAATAAATTATGTTTATCGTAGATTCCCATTGCCATTTAGATGCATTGGATTATGAAAATTTACACAAAGATATTGCTGATGTTGTGGCCAAAGCCCAAGCACGAGATGTGAAGCATTTATTGGCGATTGGCGTAACATTAAGCCGTTTTGAAAAAGCTTACCCTGAGTTAGCAAAATTTCCGAATGTGTCTTTGGCTTGCGGTGTACATCCACTAGATCTTGAAGAAGAACCTTACGATGCCGATCGTTTATTACGTTTATCCCAAGATAAAAAAGTGATCGCAATTGGCGAAATTGGTTTGGATTATTATTACAGTGCAGATAATAAGGCATTGCAGCAAACGGTTTTTGCTGATCAAATCAGAATTGCTAATGAAGTGGATAAACCCGTGATTATTCATACGCGTTCAGCACCAGAAGATACCATTGCTATGTTGCGTGAGCACCAGACAGAAAAGTGCGGTGGATTAATTCATTGTTTTACGGAAACCTTAGATTTTGCGAAAAAGGCGCTTGATTTAGGTTTTTACATCTCTTGTTCGGGCATTATTACCTTTAAAAACGCAGAAAGTATTCGCGAAGCCATTCGTTATGTACCAGCAGATCGTTTGTTAGTTGAAACGGATTCGCCTTACTTAGCACCCGTGCCTTATCGTGGCAAAGAGAACCAGCCTGCCTATACGCGAGAGGTGTGTGAATATGTGGCAGCGTTAAAAGGGCTGTCTATGGAAGAATTTGCACAAATTAGTACACAAAACTTCGAGCGTTTATTTAAAATTAATGTACAATAAATCATCGATTTAAATGAGAGAGTTTTATGCGTAAGTTTTTTAAATACTTTTTATTTTTAGTGGTCTTTGTTTTCCACGGCTTTATGTTCGCGGTGGTGGACTACGTTTTCCCACACTATGATGTAACGCGAGTAACGGGTGTGGAAGTGAAACGTGTGGATAAAGATGGTCCGATTACAAAATCGAATCCGGCTGATGGTCCAACGCGCGATGTGTATTTTATCAATACACAAAATGATGATGGCAAAATCATGGTGTATCGTAATGAAGATACCCGTTGGGGTTTTCCATTCTACTTTAAATTTGGTTCAGCGAACTTACAGGCTCAAGTTCAAGCCTTGGGTAATGAAAATAAATTAGTGCAAATCAAATATTACGGTTGGCGGATGACGATGTTCGATGAATATCGCAATGCCGTTGCAGTGAAAGAAATCAGTGGCGATGTGACACCAAGCCATCCGATTTTATCTTGGGTATTCTATGCTTTCTTATTAGTTACTCTTTTCCTTTCTATCCAATTTGTACGTGGCTGGTTCGACAGCGAAAATTAGCGTTTCTCAAATATGGGGCGTCATAGAACGCCCTCACAATTTAATAATAACATTTCTAACCTAAAAACCAGCGGTAAATTGACCGCACTTTAAAACCAATAAAGAGAACATTATGAGCTTTATCAGCAGCGATTTTTTTATTTTTAATCGTATTAATTATTATCAGTGCAATCTTATCATCAGCTGAGATTTCTCTCGCGGGTGCAAGACGCATTAAACTACAAACGTTAGCCAATGAAGGCAATATTAACGCGGAGAAGGTCTTAAAATTACAGGAGCAACCAGGCCGCTTTATTACTGTGGTCCAAATTGGACTTAATATGGTTGCCGTACTTGGTGGGGTGATTGGTGAAGCAACCATTAGTCTTCACTTACAGAGTTTTTTACATGAATACACCAAGGCAGAATGGGTTGAGCCAGCCTCCTCTTGGATTGCTTTTTTTATGGTAACAACAACATTTGTTTTATTAGCCGATTTAATTCCGAAACGTCTCGCATTGATTAATCCTGAAGGTGTGGCGTTACGGACTATTGGCATTATGCAAGCCTTCATTTTCTTCTTAAAACCTATTGTATGGTTTTTTGATGGTCTTTCTAATATCTTCTTCCATTTAATGGGGGTATCCACTAAGCGTGAAGATAATATGACTCCAGAAGACATTGTGGCGATTGTGGAGGCTGGTGCCGAGGCGGGCGTGTTAAAAACACAAGAGCATTATTTGATTGAAAATATCTTTGAAATGCAAGAGCGTACTGTGTCTTCAACCATGACGACTCGTGAAAACATCGTATTTTTAGACCGCACTTTTACTCGTCAGGAAGTGTTGAATACCTTATCGGCTGACTCTCATTCTAAATTAGTGATCTGTGATAATGGTTTGGATAAGATCTTGGGTTATGTGGAATCACATACCTTATTAACACTCTATCTTCAACAAGAAGTGGTAGATTTAACGGATAGCCGTTTATTGCGTAAAGCGTTATTTATCCCAGATACGCTGTCGCTATACGAAGTATTGGAATTGTTTAAATCTACGGGTGAAGATTTTGCCATTATCGTCAATGAGTATGCCCTGGTCGTAGGCTTGATCACTTTAAACGATGTGATGAGTATTGTGATGGGCGAATTGGTTTCTAACGAAGAAGAACAAATTGTCAGCCGTGATGAAAACTCTTGGTTGATTGATGGTGCGACCCCTCTTGAAGATGTGATGCGTGCCTTGGATATTGAATCTTTCCCTGATGAAGAAAAATTATGAAACCATCAGTGGCTTTATGATGTATATGCTACGCAAGATCCCGAAAAAAACTGATTTTGTGTTATACGATAAATATAAATTTGAAGTTATTGATACCGAAAACTTCAAAATTGATCAAATTTTAGTTTCGATTGTCAAAGACAACGGCGTGAGCAAAGAATCAGCGTAGTACTAGGTGTTACCTTGCTTAACTCCCCATTCTAAGTATAATTAACAGCGGTTTTAACCGCCTATAAATAAGGAAAAATTTAATGTTTAAAAAAATCTCGGTATTCTTTGTGGCAGTAATGCTTGCGGGTTGTTCTTCGATTTCGGATATGACCTCTTACATTCCATTTATGGGTAAAGACAAAAAGGTCATTGATTTAGATAAAGATAAAATCGACCAAAAATCTTATGCGGCAGCTTATGAAGCCACTGTGGCAACGTATAAAGATCGTGTAACGAAAAAAATTTCTTTGTGGATAATTTTGCAAGTGGTGCGAATGACTGGTATCTCGGTCGCATCGTTGTGCCAATCAAACAAATTCAAGATAAGCTCTACACGGGTGGCCATGATTCTGATGTGTATGCTTACTACAGTGGTGTGTTGCATGCAGAAGCATTACAAACTAACTTCAGCCGCTTAAGCGCGAATTGTTGGCAAAAAGTGGATTCACCAAGTGTGACACAAGGGATCTACGATGCAATGCGTGATTTGCAAAAAGGCAAAGAGCGCGGTGAAAATGACGCTTACATTTCCCAAGGTAGCGAAATGCTACTCAAAGCCTGTACCGGCCAATAATCAATTTGAGCTGTTGATGAGCGATCTCATCAGCAGCTTTTCTTTTTTTAAATCATCAATGTGAAGGAGCAAGAATGTTAGAACTTTCGGAAAGCAACATTCATTTAAATGCTACGGCAACAAATAAGCTACAAGCTATTGAAATGGCTGCAAGTGCGTTAGAGCAAGCTGGTAATGTTGAAGAAGGCTATTTGCAAGGCATGCTTGGACGTGAACAACAAACCTCCACTTTTTTAGGCAATGGGATTGCGATTCCACACGGTACATTAGAAACCCGTTCAATGGTGAAAAAAACCGGTGTACAAGTTTTCCAATTTCCACAAGGTATTGAATGGGGAGAAGGCAATATTGCTTATGTTGTGATTGGTATTGCTGCCCGTTCTGATGAGCATCTTGCTTTACTTCGTCAATTAACGCATGTTTTAGGTGATGAAGACACCGCGGCACAATTAGCAACATTAACAGATATTGAAAAAAATTCCGTGCGATTTTGTTAGGTGAAAGCGATGCTTTTAGCATTACTGAAGAAACATTAAGTTTAGATATTGAAACGCAAAGTTTGCTCACCCTTACCGCCATCAATGCAGGCAAATTACAACAGCAAAGTGCGGTTGAAAATAGCTTTGTTTCTGAAGTGGTATCTAATTCTGCTCTGCCACTTGGCAAAGGTCTATGGGTAACCGATGCTGTCTCAGGTAACGTGAAAAATGCGTTGGCATTCAGTCGTGCGAAAACCATTTTTAATCATAATGGCAAAGCGGTGAAAGGCGTGTTGACGATTTCGGCTGTCAGTGACCAAATCAATGAGACATTAGCGCGTTTATTGGATGATGAAGTACAAAATATTTTATTAAGTGGTAATACGCAGCAAATTTTGACCGCACTTAATGGCGGTAAAGTGCCAGCTTCATCAGCTGCTCAATCTGAAGACCAAATCGCGACAGGGTGCAGTGATTGGTACCTTTACTATTCGTAATGAACATGGCTTACATGCTCGCCCAAGTGCAGTGCTTGTTAATGAAGTGAAAAAATTCACATCCAAGATTACGGTACAAAATCTTACTCGAGAAACCGCACCGGTTAGTGCAAAAAGTTTAATGAAAATTGTGGCATTGGGTGTCACGCAAGGTCATCGTTTACGTTTTGTTGCAGAAGGGGATGATGCGAAACAAGCTATTGAAGCCTTTAGGTAAGATTATTGCGAGTGGGCTTGGCGAAAGCGTATCAGCTGTGCCACCGGCTGAACCTGATACCATTGAAGTAAGCAGTGAGCACGCACCACAAATTCACGAAGAAAAAAACAGGTTTACCAGCTGATGCCATTGAAGCCGTATTTATGATTCGTAATGAACACGGTTTACACGCTCGTCCAAGTGCCGTGCTTGTTAATGAAGTGAAAAAAATATAATGCGTCGGTTGCGGTACAAAAACTTGAGATCGTGACACCCAATTAGTCAGCGCAAAAAGTTTGATGAAAATTGTGGCACTTGGTGTCGTGAAAGGTCACCGCTTACGTTTTGTGGCGAGCGGTGAAGAAGCTCAACAAGCGATTGACGGTATTGGTGCGGTCATTGAAAAGTGGTTTAGGCGAAGGTCGGGGGTAAGTGATGGCAAAAGTAGCAACAATTACCTTAAACGCCGCTTATGATTTAGTTGGGCGTTTGCCGCGTATTGAAATCGGCGAAGTGAATACCGTTGAAACGCTTGGTATTTTTCCTGCAGGCAAAGGCATCAATGTCGCTAAGGTGTTAAAAGATTTAGGTGTAGAGGTGGCCGTTGGTGGCTTCTTAGGGGAAGATAACGTCGGTGATTTTGAAACCTTATTTAAAAAACAAGGCTTGGAAGACAAATTCCATCGTGTTGCAGGCAAAACCCGTATTAATGTAAAGATTACAGAAACCGAAGCGGATGTGACTGACCTAAATTTCTTAGGTTATCAAATCACTCCAGAAGCTTGGCAGCAATTTACAACAGATTCATTAGCGTATTGCCAAAACTTTGATATTGTTGCGGTATGTGGCAGTTTACCGCGTGGTGTCACTCCTGAATTGTTCGCGGATTGGCTTAATCAGTTGCATCAAGCTGGTGTGAAAGTCGTATTAGATAGCAGTAATGCCGCACTCACGGCTGGTTTGAAAGCGCATCCTTGGTTGGTGAAACCGAATCATCGCGAATTGGAAGCGTGGATTGGTCATCCATTAAATTCTCTTGATGAAATTATTGTAGCGGCAAAAAAACTTAAAGCAGAAGGCATTGCTAATGTGATTGTTTCGATGGGAGTGAACGGTTCTTTATGGCTGAGTGAACAGGCTGTGATTCAAGCTCAACCACCTAAATGTGAAAATGTGGTGAGCACCGTAGGAGCGGGTGATTCTATGGTAGCTGGCTTAATTTATGGTATCGAAAAAAAGGCTTGTCTCAAGCGGAAACCTTAGCGTTTGCAAGTGCTGTTTCCGCCTTTTGCGGTTTCACAAAGTAATGTGGGCGTGAGTGATATCGCCTTGCTTGAGCCAATTCTGGCGAATGTCAAAAATTTCTGTGATTGAAGGATAATGTAATGAATTTGTTTTTAACTCAATCTCCGCAAATTGGTGCGGCAAAAGCCTATTTACTTCGCCAAGCATTGAGCGAGGTCGCGAAAAAAAGCTAATCATACTGTGATTGCACAAGCCAAAGAGGCGGATTTAGTGATTGTTTTTGGATCTAGTTTGCCAAACTCTACTGATCTTGTGGGCAAAAAAGTATTTTTAGCTAATGAAGACGCGGTAATTGCTTCACCTGAAGTAACGCTGACGAATGCACTCAATCAAGCAGTGGACTATGTTCAACCTACTCAAAGTGCGGTTGGATTTTGCGGCGTTTCTGGCGTCAAAAATATTGTTGCAGTTACAGCTTGTCCGACAGGGGTTGCGCATACCTTTATGTCTGCTGAAGCCATTGAAACCTATGCGAAAAAACAAGGTTGGCAGGTAAAAGTCGAAACACGTGGTCAAGTGGGCGCAGGTAATGAAATTACTCCTGAAGAAGTTGCTGCAGCAGATTTAGTCTTTGTTGCAGCCGATATTGATGTGCCGTTAGATAAGTTCCAAGGAAAACCGATGTATCGTACGTCGACCGGTTTAGCGTTAAAGAAAAACCGCACAGGAATTCGACAAGGCATTTAAAGAAGCAAAAATTTACGAAAGTGGCGCAGCAAAATCTTCTGCGAAATCAGAAGAAAGCGGCGAGAAAAAAGGCGTCTATAAACATTTGATGACAGGTGTATCGCACATGTTGCCGTTGGTGGTTGCCGGTGGTTTGTTAATCGCGATTTCCTTCATGTTTGGTATCGAAGCCTTCAAAGATGAAACAATTTTTCATGGTATTCCAAAAAGCCTTAATGGATATCGGCGGTGGCGCCGCATTCCATCTGATGATTGCGGTATTTGCCGGCTATGTGGCCTTTTTCTATCGCAGATCGTCCGGGGCTTGCAGTAGGTCTTATTGGCGGTATGTTAGCCACCACGGCGGGCGCAGGGATTTTAGGTGGGATTATCGCGGGTTTCTTAGCGGGTTATGTAGTGAAAGGATTAAATGCAACCATTAAATTGCCGGCAAGTTTAACTTCCTTAAAACCGATTCTAATTCTCCCGCTCTTTGGTACCTTGATTGTTGGTCTTGCCATGATTTATGTGATTAACCCTCCGGTTTCACAAATAATGACCACCTTAAGCGATTGGTTAAAATCCATGGGTGAAGTCAATGCGATGGTGTTAGGTGTGATTATCGGTGCCATGATGTGTATTGATATGGGTGGTCCAGTAAACAAAGCGGCTTATACGTTCTCCGTGGGAATGTTAGCCTCTCAAGTTCACACCCCAATGGCTGCTGCCATGGCGGCTGGTATGGTGCCGCCAATTGGGATGGCGATTGCTACTTGGATTGCTCGCAGTAAATTTACCAGTAATCAACGTGATGCAGGCAAAGCCTCTTTTGTCTTAGGTTTGTGCTTTATCTCTGAAGGAGTATTGCCGTTTGTGGCTGCCGATCCATTACGTGTGATTATTAGTTCGGTTATCGGTGGTGCAACAGCCGGTGCTATTTCAATGGCATTAAATATTTCTCTGCAAGCACCACATGGTGGTTTATTTGTTATTCCGTTTGTTTCTGAACCATTACTCTACCTAGGTGCAATCGCAACGGGGGCATTATTAACCGGTGTGGTTTATGCGGTGATTAAGCCGAAGGCGACAGAATAATTGATTCTTTGATTAAAAAGTGCGGTAATTTAACCGCACTTTTCATTTATCAGGTATAATTACAATGATTTAGGGAGAAATTATGGATAAATACAATAAACTCCGTATTGAATGGGATTGTCGTCGAGGTATGCTTGAGCTGGATAAAAATCATCATGCCTTTTTATAAAGCGCATTTTGACCAACTGACTGACGACAAAAAAAGATATTTTTTTATTCGTTTACTTGCTGCCACGGATTTACAACTTTTTTTCGTGGTTTTTTTAATGGCAGTCAATCAGACGATGCCGAAGTGCAAGCGATGGTTGAATATATCCAAGATGTGCAGAAAAACGAATGTCCGTTAATTTTTTTAAAAATTTTTTTATACATAAGGAACTTTTCAATTTTAACTCTGTCTGATAGAGCAACAATAGCTTGCTGTCTTGAATATATGAAGGCGTGTTAGACGTAGCATAGGAGATATATGGCTGAACAGCTAACAGATCAGGCTTTGGTAGAAAGAGTGCAGCAAGGCGATAAAAAAAGCCTTTAATTTATTGGTTTCTCGTTATCAAAAATAAAGTGGCCGGACTTTTTAACCCGCTACATTTCTCATAACGACATTCCCGATGTTGTACAAGAATCCTTTTATTAAGGCCTATCGTTCCATTGAATCCTTTCGGGGCGATAGTGCATTCTACACTTGGCTATATCGAATTGCCGTTAATACGGCAAAGAATTACTTAACGGCACAGGGGCGCCGTCCACCGAACGAAGATATTTTGGCTGAAGATGCCGAAAGCTACGATGTGGGAACCCATCTACGTGATGTAGATACCCCTGAAAATGAAATGTTATCTAGCGAATTAGAAAAAGTGGTGTTTGATACTATTCACAGTTTGCCAGAAGATTTAAGAACTGCGATTACCTTGCGTGAGCTTGAAGGGTTAAGTTACGAAGAAATCGCAGAAATAATGGATTGTCCAGTAGGCACTGTACGTTCTCGCATTTTCCGTGCTCGGGAAGTGATTGAGAACAAAATACAACCGCTTATGCAACGTTAAAATAAAGTCGGAGTTTATAAAATGCAAAAAGAGTTACTTTCAGCCTATATGGATGGAGAAGAAGTCAGTGCCGAGTTGACGAAACAACTCTGTCAGGATAAAGATTCACAAAAAAATCTTGGGCGGCATATCACACAGTAAGATCGGTTATGCGTAAAGAGTCACCCGTATTATTAGGTGCTGACTTTACGGCGAAAATGGCGGATTTAATTGAATTAGAAGAAGTAAAACACGTAGAGATTACTGTTTCTCAACCAACACCAGAAGAAGCAGACAGCTTGCCATTCGTGCAAAAATTAAAAGCATTCTTTGCACCAATGACACAAATTGCTGTGGCGGCAGGTGTGTGTTTGGTGGCAGTAGTAGGTGTGCAATCATTCAATGCAAAAAAAGCACCTCAGTTACACCTGAAAACCCAGTTTTACAAACCTTACCATTTAACAATTCTGTTCAAGAAGTAAGTTACAACGCTCCGACTAAAGATGTAGCGACTTCGGAACAGGTTGAGCAAAAAAATCGCCGTATTGGTACGATGTTGCAAAAACTATGAATTACAGCGTCGTATGCATGCGGATAGCTTAAATGTGGGTAGCAACCAAGCGAAATAATTACTACAATTAATCGATAATTCACCACCTTAGGCGTGGTGAATTTTTTTCTGGATAAACCAATTTATTTATGAAAAAAACGTCTCTCAAATTAACCGCACTTTTAGGCTTATTCTTATTGCCTTTCACAGCATTTGCAGAAGAGCCAATCCAGTCATTAAATAAAATGTCGCAAGCCATGCGAGATTTAAACTATGAGCTTGCTTTTGTGCAAACTACGCCAACAAATATGGACTCATTCCGTTATCGTCATATTAAGCAAGGGCAAAAAGTGTATGCACAATTGGTGACATTAGATGGTGAACAGCAAGAAATCATCCAGCGCGGTAATTTAGTCAGCTATTTCCAGCCGGATTCACGTGCTTTCACGATTAACAGTGGTGAGATTGTGGATGCGCTTCCGGCAGTGATTCGCACTGATTTTAGCAAGCTGAGTCAGAATTATGATTTTATTAAGCTTGGAAAAGACCGAATTGCAGGCCGATTTGTCGATACCATTCGTATTGTGCCCAAAGACGATTTTCGCTATCAATATCTCGTTTTCTTAGATGAAGAAAATGGTTTGTTATTGCGTGGCGATATGCTTGATCGCGAAGGCAAGTTACTTGATCAGTTCCGTGTGGTGACGTTATATATCGATGATCGTCTACGTGGTTTGACAGATTACCTTAATAAGGTGTCAGTACCTCCACTTTTAAATGAAGGGAAACAAGAGTCTTCACTTTCAATCAATTGGAAAACTGATTGGTTACCGCAAGGTTTTGATTTAATTCGTCAAAATCATGATGTGATAGATGGTGAAGTAATTGAAAATGCGTTATTTAGTGACGGTCTTTTTCACTTTTTACACTCTATGTCAACAAAGCGGATAGCGCTGCCGCAACAGAAAACACATGGAAACAAGGGGCATACACGATTTATAGTGAAGTCATGGGCGATAAAGAAATTACCTTTATCGGACAGCTTCCAATTGCCGCAGCTAAACGAATTGTACAAGGCGTAACATTCCTAAAATAATTCAGTAGAAGCGAGAAAGTTGCTATTTTGTTTTCCCTTGCTATACTTTCTTCACCTAATGGATTTTAATAGCTAAACCCCGTCCTGCGGGGTTTTGTTTTATCAAGTGCGGTCATTTTTCTTAAGGTTTTTACAATGAACAATTCCCTTCCTCTTCTTGGCATCACGGGTTACAGCGGTAGTGGCAAAACCACATTGCTGGAAAAATTGCTTCCTCAATTAATCAAAAAAAGGTTTACGTGTTTCAGTGATTAAACACAGCCATCACAACGCCCATGTGGATAAAGAGGGAAAAGACAGCTGGCGAATGAAAGAGGCGGGTTCTGCGCAAGTTATTATGGCTTGCGATAGTCGTTGGGCATTAATGACAGAAACGCCTCAATCGCCGGTTTCATTAGCTTATTTAAGCCAACAATTTGATCGTCATTTAACAGATTTAGTTTTGGTGGAAGGATTTAAAGAAGAACCTATTCAAAAGATTCTGTTGCATCGACAAGAGATGACAAAACCTTTGCCAGAATTAGATGAAAACGTGTTGGCTTTAGCAACGGATTATTCGCTTGAAACTGACCGCACTTTATTAGATATTAATCACATTGAACAGATCGCTGAGTTTATTTATCAATGGTGGAAAAAGACGCAGTAATAGAAAGTCAGCACTATAAAGGGCTGGCTTGGGTGGCTTCTATGGCTTTGTTTATGCAAAGCTTGGATGCGACTATTTTAAATACTGCCTTACCCACTATTGCAACAGATCTGCAAACCCCTGTCTTTGAAATGCAAATGGCGATTATCGCCTATTCTCTTGCCGTTGCCTTATTTATTCCTTTAACTGCTTGGGCGGCAGCTAAATTCGGTACACTCACTGTTTTCCGCTCTGCTGTTTTTACCTTTGTATTCGGTTCGGTGGCTTGTGCGATGTCAACCTCTCTTGAGACCCTTGTGCTCGCACGAATTATCCAAGGTATTGGCGGGGCATTTATGATGCCAGTTGCTCGTCTTGCGATTATTCAAACCGTACCGAAAAACCAATTGATTAATGCCTGGAATTTAATGGCAACAGCTGGACTCATTGGCCCGATTCTTGGCCCGATTTTAGGTGGTTGGCTTGTGGTGCATACCTCATGGCATTGGATTTTCTTAATCAATATTCCTATTGGCATGTTAGGCTTCTGGGCGGCGGCTAAAGTGATGGGAAATCATAAGGGTAATGCGAATAAGTTAGACTGGACAGGCTTTTTACTCTTTGCGTTTGGTTTAGTTGGTTTAACGCTCGGACTTGATTTACTGGGTGAAAGTCATAGTGATCGCATAACCACATACAGTGCATTAGCGATTGGTATTGCATTATTGATGGCTTATTATTTTTATGCGAAAGGTAATGATCGTGCTATTTTGCCTTTATCTCTTTTTAATACAAGGACATTCCGATTAGGCATTGCAGCCAATATTTTTATCCGTCTTTCTGGATCGGCTGTGCCATTCTTATTGCCATTAATGTTCCAACTTTCTTTTGGTTATTCTGCTGAAGTGTCTGGTTGGTTACTTGCACCTATCGCGCTAATGTCCGTCGTATTTAAACGATTTATTGGGCATATTTTAAATATCTTAGGTTATAAAACGACATTAATTTTATCGTCACTTTTAATGGCTGGCTCAACGGTTTCTATGTCATGGCTTGATTCCTCATCATCCACAACATGGATTATATGTAATTTGATGTGGTACGGTGCCTGTATGTCGATGATTTTTAGTTCAATTAATACACTTACCATTGGTGATCTATCACAGGAACAAAGTGGTGCAGGTTCAACCTTATTGAGTATTGTGCAACAAGTGGGTATTGGGTTTGGTATCGCGGTGGCATCCATTATTTTAACGTTATATCGTCAATTTATTGGTAATGAAGGGGGTGCATTACAACATGCTTTCAGTTACACGTTTCTGACCACTTCTGTTTTTTTGCGATCGCATTAGTTTGGATATTGAGCTATTTGCACAAAACAGACGGGGATCATTTGCGTAAGACAAATTAGGATAGGTCGCACTTTATTTAATACGCCATAGCATTACTCATTGGAAGAAAGCATCTAACATCACTTTTTTTCTACTTTCTGGTAAATTTAAAAAAATAATTTATATTATATTTATTTTTTTAATAGCTTGTGTACTTCCATAAATATTCTAATATATATTTTTCTGAATTTAAGATCCTTAGGTTAGGAAAGCTTGACAAATCACATAGCATTTATTATAAAAAAATGGCATATATTTACGATAAAAAGTTATATAGTTACTTCTCAAACGATGACCAAGCAAATTAAATCAAAAACAGCGTGTTACAGATCACGGTGAAGTGTTTACCCGCGATCAAGAAGTCAATGAGATGTTGAGATCTTGTTAAGGATGAAACTTTACGGATTGAATCTCGTTTTCTTGAGCCTGCTTGTGGTGATGGAAATTTTTTTGATTCAAATTCTGAAAAAGGAAATTAGAAATTGTTGAAAAAAATTACCGAACTTCGCAACGAGAATATGAGTTCTATGCGGTGCTTGCGGTTTGCTCTATTTATGGTATTGAATTATTGAAAGATAACGTTCAGGCTTGTCGTACAAGGTTACTTTCCTATTTTATTTTGCAATATGAGAAGGTTTTTCCTAAACAAACAAATGCTGATTGTATTGCTGTTGTGGAATTTATTTTGAGCCTGAATATTGTGGAAGGCAACGCTTTAACAATGTGCTATAGCGAAAGCGATAAACCCTTGCATTTTTCACAATGGTCGCCGGTATCCTTTCCTAGAAAATTCTCACTGAAACGGCATGATTTCCAATATCAATATTTAGTCGATAATGCTGGTTCACCTTATCAATCTTTACAAGAATTCAAAAGCTGCTATTTTCTGGACATTCAAAATGCAAAACCCATCCATAAACTATAACCCCGACGTGCTTTCTTGTTTGGCGAATTTATCAAACGACGAAGTCTTTACCTCGCCTGCATTGGCAAATCAAATGTTGGATCTTTTGCCACAAGAATTATTCCGTTCATCAACAACGACTTTTCTCGATCCTGCCACTAAATCAGGGGTGTTCTTACGAGAAATTGCCAAACGATTATTGGAAGGATTGAAAGACGAAATCCCCGATTTACAAACACGAATCAACCATATTCTAACCAAACAAATTTTTGGCTTAGGCATCACCGAACTCACTGCTTTACTTGCTCGTCGCACGCTTTATTGCAGCCGTGAGGCCAATGGAAAATTTTCTGTTTGTGAGGGATTTAACCACCCGCAAGGCAATATTTTTTTATTCTCCGCTAAAAACACCAATGGGAAAACGGACGTTGCGTGAAGTGCGGTGTGAATGAGCAAGTAAATACTTATAAACGCGGTGATAATTTCGAAAGCTATGCTTATGCTTTTATCCATAAAGAATTAAATGAAATTAGCGAGAATATACCATTGAAATTTGATGTAATTATTGGAAATCCACCTTATCAATTAGGGGTAGGAAATGATGGTGGAAATAGCTCAAAAAGCAAAAATCTATTTACCATCTTTTTATTGAGACAGGTATAAAAATTAGAACCAACATATTTATGTATGATTACGCCTAGCCGTTGGATGACAAAAAAAGCACAGAGGGAATACCTAATGATTGGATAGATAAAATAATATCATCAAATAAATTCAAAATTATTCACGATTTCGAAACATCTAGTGAATGTTTCCCTGGTGTTCCAATTGAAGGTGGGGTTAATTATTTTTTTTATGGGATAAGAATTATATTGGAAAAATGTAATTACTATTATCATACTGATAGTGGAGAGATTATTCATCGCTATGATTATTTGAGTAATAGCAATTCAAGCATTGTCATTCGAGATCCTAGAACTTTCAACTTAATAGATAAGATTGTAAATATTGAAGGAAACTATTTTGAAAATGATGATAGTAATTTCTCCAGTTTAGTTAGTCCTAAAGACTTTTTTTACAAATAAAAAAAGAATCTAACTTCAAAGTGGGATGGGTTTTCAAGGGATAAAACAAAAGATAAGAATATCAAATATTATCTTAACAAGACGATTGAATCACAAGGCTTTGGTTGGATTAGTAAAGAACAAATACCTAAAAATATACAGTCTAAAGATCTAAATAAAGTTTACATTCCCGCAGCTAATGGGTCTAAATCTATAGTATTAGGTAAGCCATTTTATGGTGAGCCTAATAGTGTCTGTTCTCAAACATATTTGGTAATTGGATATGATCCTAAAAATTCATACTCTAACAAAAAATTAGAATGTGAAAATATTATTTCTTATATCCAAACGAAATTTTTTTCGTTATTTAGTTAGTATTAAAAAAAGAAAAACACAAAATGGTCCTAGAGGGGTATATCAATTTGTTCCAATACAAGACTTCTCTAAACCATGGACAGACAAAGAACTCTATGAAAAAAATATGGTTTAAATGAATCAGAAATTGAATTTATTGAATCTATGATTCGCCCGATGACAAATGAATAACGCTCAAGATCCCCTCTTTAGAAAAAGAGGGGTTAGGGGAGATTTGATTGCGATCTTAATTTCTCATGAGCTTCGTTTTCACGCCTGCCAAATCTCCCCCTGCCCCTCTTTGCTAAAGAGGGGAGTTTTTGAGCAAATTTATACTTTATACGCCTGTAATATCACAAAGGAAAAACAATGAGCTACCTTTCACCGCTACGTCGCCCGAGAATTTACGCCTACGCTGACACCCGTTATCCCGATTGTCTAAAAGTAGGTTACACCACAAGAACCGTAATGGAACGTTTAAAAGAACAATATCCTGTTACGTTACCTTCTCAAAGCTACCGTGTTGAACTAGACGAAGAGGCAATCCGTGAAGATGGCTCATTTTTTACTGATCACGAAGTGCATCAAGTTTTGCTGAAACATGGCGTAGAACGTCTTGAGGGGGAATGGTTTAAATGCGATTTAAATAAGGTGAAAGCGGCATTGTTGGAAGTGAAAACAGGCGTGATTCAAAAACGCCAAGCGATTTTTAACTTCGGTATGCGCCCTGAGCAGCAAAGTGCGGTGGAAAAAAACGGCTGATTATTTCCAGAATTTTGTCAATGACCCACTTAATCACGGCAAAATCCCCCATTTTCTTTGGAATGCCAAAATGCGTTTTGGGAAAACCTTTGCAGCGTACCAATTGGCAAAAAGAATGGGTTGGAAGAAAGTGTTGGTGCTCACGTTTAAACCTGCAGTGGAAAATGCATGGGGAGAGGATTTGAAAAACCACCTTGATTTTCAAGATTGGCAATTTGTGAAAGAAGAAACGGATTGGCAAATGAATGCGGACTTTCCGCAAATCTGCTTTGGATCATTTCAAGATTATTTGGGCAAAAAGCAAAGCCGGTGGGATTAAACTTAAAAATGAATGGGTACACGCCATTAATTGGGATTGTGTGATTTTTTTGATGAATATCACTACGGAGCGTGGCGAGACAAGGCGAAAGACCTGTTTGCCGATAGCGATTGGGAAAAAAAGAACAATTTAAGCAACAGCAAGCCGAAGAGCATGACATGGAGCTGGATTCACCCAACTATTTTGATGAGGACTTGTTGCCGATTACCACCGAACACTACCTCTATTTATCAGGCACGCCGTTCCGTGCGATTAATTCGGGTGAGTTTATTGAAGAGCAAATTTTCAACTGGACGTATTCTGATGAGCAAAAAAAGCTAAAAAAATGCGTGGGAGGGCGAAGATAACCCATATTTAGCCTTGCCGAAAATGGTGATGCTGACTTATCAATTGCCCGATGAAATTCGTGAAGTTGCCTTGAAAGGCGAATTTGCTGAGTTTGATTTAAATGTGTTTTTTTCTCCGCGATTGGTGAAGGAGAAAAATGCTAAGTTTAAATATGAAAACGAAGTGCAAAAATGGTTAGATCTTATTCGTGGGCAGTTGCTTTCTACTACCGTGGATAATCTCAAAATGGGCGCTGATCGTCCGCCCATGCCCTTTAGTGATGTCAATCTATTAGGAAGTTTGTTGCATACCTTTTGGTTCTTGCCGAATGTCGCAAGTTGCTATGCGATGCGGAATTTATTGGCTCAACTACAAAATACGTTTTATCACGATTATCGCATTATTGTCGCTGCCGGCAATGCGGCAGGAATGGGGGCCGACGCGTTGATTCCCGTGAAAAAGGCGATGCAAGATCCATTAAAAACAAAAACCATCACACTCAGCTGTGGCAAATTGACCACGGGCGTTTCTGTTGCACCGTGGGCAGGGATTTTTATGTTGCGAAACCTTGCTAGCCCGGAAACCTATTTCCAAGCTGCCTTCCGCGTGCAAACGCCGTGGGTGTTATACGGACAAGATCCCAATAATCCGAATGCGCAATGTATCTTAAAAGAGAATTGCTATGTATTTGATTTTGCGCCTGATCGCGCATTACGCCAACTTGCCGATTACAGTTGCCAGCTGAATACGGAAAGTATCAATCCTGAGCGTAAAGTAGCGGAGTTTATTCAGTTCTTGCCTGTGCTAGCCTATGATGGCAGTTCAATGCGACCAATTGATGCATCGGGCATTTTAGATATGGCGATGAGTGGCACAACCGCCACGCTATTGGCACGCCGTTGGGAGAGTGCATTATTGGTTAATGTAGATAATGACACCTTAAGAAAGCTTAAAAATAATGAACAAGCCATGAAAGCTTTAATGGGTATCGAAGGATTTCGTCAACTTAATCTAGATTTAGAAATCATTATCAATAAATCAGAAGCTGTGAAGGAAGCTAAACGAGAAGTAGGTGATAATCCAACCAAAGAACAAAAGCAGAAAATATCTGATGAAGAAAAAGAAGAAAAAAAGCTTGCGAAAAACAAATCCAAGAAAAATTGATGAAATTTGCTACTCGTATTCCTATTTTTATGTATCTTACTGATTATCGTGAATATATGTTAGAGGATGTAATTCGTCAGCTTGATAGTGATTTATTTAAAAAGGTAACGGGTTTAACTCAAGCTGATTTTGATTTACTAGTAAGCCTTAATCTGTTTAATAAGAGCTTGATGAATGACGCTGTATTTAAATTCAAACGCTATGAAGACAGTAGCCTTGAATATACAGGCATTGTAAAACATCACCCAGAACAAATCGGGCTTTATGATACAACCGTAGATATAAGGGAGTATCGTGGAGAGTATTAAATATTACCACCCTTAGTTTAATTTGTTATAAGAAAGATCATTTTCTTATTTTTGTAAAAAGTTTGATTTGCTTATATCTTAAGTAAAAATTTTTTTATACAGGGTGGATTTTAATCTACCACAATTGATGGTTGGGTAAGCGAGAAACTTACCTTACAAAGAAAGGATAACTTATGAAACTAAAAAGCGACATTAACACTTGTTGCAGCGAGTTTGTTTTTTTAGCTGCTTGTGATCAATCTGGTTCTGCTGCAAAAAGAAAACTGCGAAAGCAGAAACAGCAAAACCTTCAGGCAATAACACGTTTGTGTACTGTACGGCAAAAGCACCACTTGGTTTTTAGCCCGGCATTGGTAATGGAAGGCACATCTTACAATGCGAGTTCACAACAAGTGTATAACCGTTTGGTTGAATTCAAAAAAAGGTTCAACTGACCTTGAGCCAGCATTGGCTGAAAGTTGGGAAATCAGTGACGATGGTTTAACTTACACGTTCCATTTGCGTAAAGGGGTGAAATTCCATACCACAAAAAGAATTTACGCCAACACGTGATTTTTAATGCGGATGATGTGGTCTTTTCTTTCCAACGTCAGTTAGATCCTAACCACCCTTATCACAACGTATCGAAAGGGACTTATCCATATTTCAAAGCGATGAAATTCCCAGATTTATTAAAATCAGTTGAGAAAGTGGATGACAACACTGTTCGTATTACTTTGAATAAAAAAGATGCGACTTTCTTAGCAAGCTTGGGTATGGACTTTATCTCTATTTATTCCGCTGAATATGCAGATGCGATGCTGAAAGCTGGTAAACCAGAAACGATTGATAACAAACCGGTAGGTACAGGTCCGTTTATTTTTGTGGATTACAAAACTGACCAAGCGGCACAATACGTAGCAAATGAAACCTATTGGAAAGGTCGTACACCGCTTGATCGTTTAGTGATCAGTATCGTACCAGATGCGACGACGCGTTATGCGAAGTTACAAGCGGGTTCTTGTGATTTAATTCTCTTCCCGAACGTGGCGGATTTAGCCAAAATGAAAACTGATCCGAAAGTACAGCTTTTGGAACAAAAAGGTTTGAACGTGGCATATATCGCATTCAATACAGAGAAAGCGCCATTTGATAACGTGAAAGTACGCCAAGCATTGAACTATGCGGTAGATAAAAAAGCAATTATTGAAGCGGTTTATCAAGGTGCGGGCACTGCAGCGAAAAACCCACTACCGCCAACAATTTGGAGTTATAACGACGAAATCCAAGATTATCCGTATGATCCAGAGAAAGCGAAACAGCTTTTAGCGGAAGCAGGTTATCCAAACGGTTTTGAAACGGACTTCTGGATTCAACCAGTAGTGCGTGCGTCTAACCCAAATCCAAAACGTATGGCTGAACTAGTGATGGCAGACTGGGCGAAAGTTGGCGTAAAAGCAAATCCAGTCACATTTGAATGGGCTGACTATCAAAAACGTGCTAAAGCAGGCGAATTAACGGCAGGTATCTTCGGTTGGTCAGGTGATAACGGTGATCCGGATAACTTCCTTTCTCCATTACTTGCAAGTGCTAATGCTGGTAACTCAAACTTTGCTCGTTTCAAAAATGCAGAATTTGATGCCTTATTAGATAAAGCAATTGGCTTAACGAATAAAGAAGAACGTGCAGCGCTTTATAAACAAGCACAAGTGATTTTCCATGAGCAAGCACCGTGGATTCCAGTTGCGCACTCTGTTGGTTTCGCACCACTTAGCCCTCGCGTAAAAGGCTACGTACAAAGCCCATTCGGCTATGATGCGTTTTATGGCGTGAGTGTTGATGGTAAATAATTAACGGACTATACTAGCCCTTGCAGTTGCAAGGGCTTTTTGTTTTCAAGCAAAAGGAGAAAGAAAATGGACTTACATGATATTCGTGAGGATTATTGCAAACAGGCGCTTTCTCAGCATGATTGCGATCCCAATCCAATAAAACAATTTGAAAAATGGCTCAACGAAGCGATTACGGCTAAAGTCAATGAGCCGACAGGTGTTAATGTCGCGACAGTCAATGAAGAGGGTCGTCCAACAAGTCGAATGGTGCTGTTGAAAGAAGTGAACGAACAAGGCTTTGTATTTTTCACGAACTATCACAGCCGAAAAGGTCGCGCCATAGAACATCATCCTTTCGTCGCCCTGACATTCTTTTGGCCTGAATTAGAACGTTCTGTTCGTATTGAGGGCAAAGCCGAAAAAAATCTCGCCTGAACAATCAGATGAATATTTTGCAACGCGCCCTTACACCAGCCGAATTGGCGCTTGGGCCAGTGAGCAAAGTGCGGTCATTTCTAGCCACAAATCTTTATTAGCGAAAAAGCCGCGTTGATTGCAGCAAAACACCCATTAAATGTGCCACGCCCACCACATTGGGGTGGCTATCTTGTGATTCCTGATCGCATCGAATTCTGGCAAGGTCGCCCAAGTCGTTTACATGACAGAATTTGTTATTTATACAATGAGGGGAAAATGGGAAAGAGAGCGGTTATCGCCGTAAGTTTCTTAAAAACATTCAAAAAAAACAACCGCACTTTTTTGGTAAGTGCGGTTAGGAGTGCGGTATTCTACAGTATATTTTTAGATTTCTTGTTTTTAGTTTCTCAGAAGCACGTTTTTTTTAAAAAGCATCAAGAATTGTTCTCACGCTTTCTTCATCATACATTTCGGATAAATCTAAATTCTCTCCATAGATTTGGTATTCGATTTCACCCGATTTATCTTGATAGTGAGTAACTGTTCCAAAGTCTGGGTATTCTATATTCCACCACACATCACTATACCAGTTCTTTTTATATTTTAGACACTTATAAATATATATACGAATTTCACTTCTACTATCACATATAGGCAATTTATCTTCTTTTTCCGTCATCACTAGCAACGTAGATTTCAAAAAAATAAATCATCTTTTTTTGAAAAATTATATTGCCATACATTATTGTTCGAGATGTTTTTTTAGTTTTATGTAAGAGTAGTCTAAAGTCCATCATAGGTAAAAAAACGTAAACCAATCTCACTTTCCCCATTATAAATTTTATCAATATAGCGGAGAGTATAGTAATTGGGAAAAATAATAAGAAAAAGTGCTCGATATCTAGTTCTTTTTTTATGAAAGTAATTAATTCAATAATTCTTTGTTGATAATCAGCTAGCAATCGGTAGGCCTTTCTGACATCTTGTAGAATAAGGTTCATATCATTTTTGTTCATTAGCATTCTCCTAGAAAAGAGGGAAATTTTTTTCATGTGTTAAATTAATGGGTTTTAATTGAATCCATGTGTTTTTTTGCTTAATTAATTGAGGGTATTCAGTATAAGTAATCTTTTGTTCTTTTTAATTCTTTTAGCCATTGGTAAGGTTTATAACGAATATCATGCCAATCGTAAGCCTCCCTAATGTCGCTAAGTAGTCTTTGTAGAAATTGAGCTTTGTCTTCTTTTTATAGCCTGCTCTAGAGCCAAATAAATGTCTTGCCAGCTTTTTAACATATAATTGATAAGTGATTTTAAGATTTCTAGCTTGTAGTATAGCGTCTATTTGTTTCTTTAATTGTTTCTTGTTTTTAGCGCTATATTCATACATTCCACCAACAGTTAGTAAAATAGGATCGTTTATTTCATTGTTATAAGCCGCCTGAATTTCATTAGCGAGTTGATGCGCATATTGTTGCTGCGTATTATCGTATCGTTTGGCTTCGACAATAATGGTTTGTTGCATTTGATTAAATAAGACGACATCGGGCTCGATTTTTGGCGTTATTTATTTCCCAGTACGGCCAGAATTCTATTTCGTATAAGTGACCAAAATCATAACCATTAAGAAGATTTTGAATAAATCGGCTAAATACTTCATCGGGTAAATAAGCTATTCTTTCAAAAACACTTGATGTCAAAATATCCTCTGCTCCTTGCGTTTCTCCTATTTTTAATCTGGTTCCGGCTAGTCCACTACCTGTCTTCTTCCCATGTAATATTGCTGATAGCATTTATTTTTTTCCTTTTAATTCATTATAGAGAACTGCAAGCTGTAGTTTCTGCAAAATATTATCTATATGTCTTTTCAGATCTAAACCTTTGGCTTTAGGTTTTTTCTTTAACCTTGAGTAATATATCTCATGCAAAGTAACCGCACTTTGATTTCTCAACCAAAGTGCGGTTAATTTTTACGTTATTTTTATTTACCGATAATTTCTGCTAAATCAACTTTGCGGTTTTCGTAACGAGAACGGGTACATGCATCGGCAGTGGCGATGGCGGCACGGGCAGCTTCACCGGTGAGTAATTTTACAAATTCCTCAGTTGGTTCCATGCCATGAAGAATATCGTTTAAATAACGCATTTCTTTTTTCATGATAGAACTCAACCAGAGCGGTGTGCGTTTGCCCGGTTTACCGTATTGAATCGCACCGTCCATTTCTGTGCTGTTGTAAATACGGGTACGGTCATCATCTTCTTCTTGGGTTTCGTGAATGAGGAAATAGGTGTCTTTTCCATCCACACGAAGGGTACCTTTGGTATTGTACATATCAAGTTTGATCGCGCCTTTTTCCCCTTGAATTAATACATAATGCTCACCCCAACGGAAAGCGGAACCCCATTCGAGAACAGCGAAGCGATTATCATCGTATTCCATGGTGACAAAAATCATATCGTCTTCATCACCAAAATTTTCGCCTTTGTGTGCAACATTGGCGGCTGCCATGGTAACGGTTTTTGGCATGCCACCCATAATGAATTGTACGCAGTCTAATTCGTGAATATGGTGATATAAGTGGCCACCCAGATTTTTCACGGATTTTTTTCCATGAAATGGTTGGTTGTTGTTCTTCCCAGCCGTTACGTGCGGTGTGGCAATAAAGCACTTTACCGATCACGCCTTGATTGATTAATTCTTTGGCATGGTGAACACCGTTAAAGAAGTTCATCACATGGCCAGCCATAAAGGTGACGCCATTTTCTTCGCAAGCGCGCACCATGTCGTCACAGTCTTGATAACTTAAGGCGATTGGTTTTTCACAGAAAACATGTTTTTTGTTTTTCGCTGCAAGGATGACCGGTTCTTTGTGTAAGTAGTTTGGGGTGGCAACAATCACGCAATCCACATCAGGGGAAGTGACTAATTCTTCAAGAGATTTTGCCGCTACGCATTGTAATTCTTGAGCAATGGTTTCACCATTTTCAGGGTCATATACCATGGTAATCTGTGCATCATCAAATTCATTCATGAAACGGGCTAAATCCGCACCAAAATAGCCAACGCCAACAACACCATATCGCATCATAATAAACTCCTTATTTTTTCACTGAGATTTGTTTTTCCGTTACCATGGATTGCTTCGCTGCTTCTGCAACTTCGATGGCTTCAGTTAAACATAGACTTAATGGGCTGGTTTTTCCTTGCGTTAAGTGCTCTACCACGCTTTGTACTTCGATTTCAGCCGCTCGGCTTAACCAAAGTTGGCAAGGTGCGTGGGTGACATTATATTGCTGAGTGCCTTTTGCACTTTCGCGTAAAGATAAATCAGCCTCAAATTCATCAAATAAATCAACGTGTTCTATTTTTCCATCTAGATAATTAAATGTGACACTTGAGGTAAAGAAATTGACTTCAATCACACCATTTTCACCATGAATTTGAATGCCCCATTGGTGTAATCGATAAGCGGTGCCCATTTCGAGCGAACCTAACACGCCATTTTTAAAACGTAATAACAGCTGCAACACATCACGGCTATCTGGCGTATCGTGATGCGCTTGATTAGCGGCTTGAGCAAAGACTGCCTCAATATCGCCCTAATAACCAACAGAGTAAATCCAGTTCGTGAATGAGGTGGAAAAGCTCGCCGCCCGTAAGATTGGCATCTAATTTCCACCATTCTTTGTTTGGTAGGTTTTCAATCCAACGCTGACGCATGGCTCGTGCGACCGTAATTCTGCCTAATTTTCCTTGTTCTAAAGCCGCTTTGACTTTCAACATGCCAGGTAACGTACGTTCTAAATGGCCCACAAAAATGACTTTGCCTTTTTCTTCTGCAAGACGGCGTAAATGTTGGCCTTGAGAAGAGCTTAAGGTAAAAGGCGTTTCAATAAAGACATGACAACCCGCATTTAAAGCCAAAATAGCCGGAGAATAATGGGCATAGTTTGGTGTGGCGATAACCACTAAATCCGGTTTAGTTTCAGCCAACATTTCTTCTACACTAAAAAAGGCTTGGCTGCCGTATTGGTCTGCGAGTTTTTGTGCAAGAGAAGGATTGATATCGGTCACTGCAATTAAGTTTGCTTGGGCTTTATCAAATGCTGAAGCCAACTGAACACCAAAAAAAGCCACAGCCGATTAAGGCAATGTTTAATCCATTAGTTTGCATCATGCCCTCCTTGTTGTAAGCGTTGGCGAATACTTTGGAAATATTGCAAGATCGCGCGTTGCATGCGTACCAAATCATGCGCTTCTACCGCATCAATTAATTCACGGTGTTGCATGGCTAATTTTTCAGGAGAAAGTATTGGTGGCGGTAAGCCTTTTTCTACTTGCTGATAAATTTGCCAAAACGCATCTAAATATTGAATCAGTAACGGGTTATTTAATGGTTCATAAAGTTTTAAATGAATGTGGTATTCATCTTTTAGGGTGAAAAACTTTTTTTGCTCACGGGCATTTTTTTTTCCATATTTGCTACTGATTTTTGCAAAAGTGCGGTCTGTTCTTGGCTAATTTTTCCTAAAACCATCGGGGCAAAACCGTATTCCAAAATTTCCCGAATATCCAAAATATTAATCAGCTGATTATGATCATTATGCAAATTCAGTTGGGTGTGAAAACTTAATCCGCGAATCATTGGCACAAGAGATGATTCACTCACAAAGGTGCCAACACCATGGCGAATGTCTAAAATGTGTAGCGCCTCTAAAGATTTAATGGCTTCACGTAAACTGGAACGGCTCACACCAAGCTGTTCAATCAGTTCATTTTCTGTTGGCATCAAATCGCCAGATTTAAGATTTTGTTTAATGATGAGCGATTTGATTTTATCCTGCAAAACGAGACTTGCTTCTTTTTTACTTGTTTTTTTCATTTCTGTTCTCATTTTCTAATCTATTTTCTGAATTTGTGATCCAGCTCTCATTCTCTTTGATTGACATAAGACATCATACGTCTTATCTTTATTTATGCAAGCAGAAATTAGCAGTGATTTTAAATTCTGTGATCTATACCACAAAATTCTCAAATACAAGGAAGGGAGGTTGTTATGACAACATCATTACCATGGTATAAAGAAGTCAGTCCTACGCAAAAAAAAGCGTTATTTGCGGCTTGGTTAGGTTATGTTTTTGATGGCTTCGATTATATGCTTATCACTTACGTGCTTTTGGATATTCAAAAAGAATTCGCCATGAGTACAACGGAAACATCCACATTATTACTTGCGGCCTTTGTGGCTCGTCCATTAGGTGGGGCGATTTTTGGTAGTTTTGCCGATAAATATGGTCGTCGTTTGGCGATGATTGTTTCCATTATTACGTATTCCGTCGGCACATTCTTGTGCGGCTTATCCACCAGTTATATTTGGCTTTTCATCTTCCGTATGATTATCGGTATGGGGATGGCAGGTGAATATGCGTGTTCTTCCTCTTATGCCATTGAAAGCTGGCCAAAACATTTGCGTACAAAAGCCAGTGCATTTTTAGTGAGTGGTTTTTCCATCGGTAATATTCTTGCTTCTCAAGTGATTCCTTGGGTTGCACAAGCTTATGGTTGGCGTGTTGCTTTCTTTATTGGTTTAGCTCCAGTCGCTTTAGTGCTCTATGTTCGTCGCCATGCCCCTGAAAGTGAAGAATGGGCACAAGCGAAAGCAGCGGGTAAAGTGAATAAAGTTCCACTTACTGACCTGTTCACTAAAAAACAATTACCAATCACCTTAATTATTTTCTTAGTTTGCTATTCAATTTTCTCTGTAAACTGGCCAGTAGTAGGTTTACTTCCACTTTACCTCAAAGAAAACGGCTATGCTGAAAATGTGAAATCACTGATGTTCTGGGCAGGCTTTGGTATCCTCATTGGTACCTTAATTGCAGGCTTTATTGGGGATAAATTGGGTGAGAAGAAAACCTTTGTATATAGCTTATTGTTATCACTTTTCTTCCTCTTCCCAGTATTCTATTTGCCAGAAAATAATGTATTAGCGCTTGGTGCGTTGCTCTTCTTCTTACTTGCAACTAACCTAGGAATTGCCGGTTTAGTACCAAAATATATGGCGACTTTCTTCCCAGCTGAAATGCGAAGCACAGGTATCGGTTTCATCTATAATTTCGCTGCAATCGGTGGTGGGGTGTCTCCTGTGATTGCCGCCAAACTTAGCGAAGAGTAGGACTTGGTTCAGCCCTTGTGTATGTCACCTTATTCTGGACAATTGTCCTTGTTGCTCTCGTTGGATTAAGATTGCCAGAACGTATTCAAGCTCGTATGCAACAATAAAAAACGAAAGCAAAACAGACCGCACTTTTAGGTGCGGTTTGTTGTTTATACAAAAATAGTTTGAAGCGTGTCACAAATTTGTTAAAAATATGTTTCAATTTTTTCGGTTAAATGCTAATTAATAATCTCCCCTATCGTTTTATAGGAGATTGTATATGCAAACTCAACAAACCTTTCTCTCTAAATATAAAAGTCTCATTATTCTTGCCTTAGACTTTGTCTTCATGTTGGTGTTAATCAAAATACTGCCCGTTTTCTGCTCAAGAGAATCGCGGGCTAGCCTTGCTGATTTTTATTGGTATTTTATGGTTAACGGAAGCCTTTAATATTACCGTGACATCCCTTATGGTGCCTGTCGTGGCCATAGGATTAGGCTTGATTAATACACAAAAAGCCCTTGCACCATTCTCTACCCCAATTATTTATATGTTCTTTGGGGGATTTGTGGTGGCTGCAGTGTTGCAAATTCAGAATCTAGACAAGATTATTGCGAATTACATTATTCGTTTGGCCAAAGGAAACTTAAAACTTTCTATCACCTATCTATTTCACCGTAACCACATTCCTTTCTATGTGGATTAACAACACCGCTGTGGCGGCGATGATGTTACCGCTCACGATGGGGATGTTAAAAGGTATCAATGCAGAGAAAAATCATCGGTTGTACGCCTTTGTATTGTTAGGCATGGCATTTAGTGCCAGTATCGGTGGTATTGGTACATTAGTGGGAAGTGCACCGAATGCCATTTTGGCATCTCAAATTCAAGTGACCTTCACGGAATGGTTAGGTTACGGTTTCCCAGTGATGGTATTGCTTGTACCTTCAATGATTTTTTCTTTATGGGTGATTTTACGTCCAGACTTTTCTGTGGATTTTAATCCATCACTTGAGAAAGTCAGCTTTAATCGAAAAAATATCATTACCTTACTGATCTTTATCGGTATGGCGATTATGTTACTTTTCAGCTCTCTCTTAAACCCATGGATTAGTGCTTTCCTTGAATTACCGAAAAAAATCGAAAACTTTGATACGGTGATTGCGCTATGCGTTGTGATCTTTATTTGTATTTCAGGCGTGGCGACTTGGAAAGAAATTCAAGAGCGTGTTGAATGGGGCGTGCTCGTTTTATTCGGTGGTGGTTTAACACTCAGTATCGTGATGAAAGATTCTGGTGCCAGTAAGATTATGGCGGATAGTATCGTTCAGTTTGTGCAAACCAAACCACTTTGGGTACTTTGCTTTGTGATGACGGCATTTATTATTTTCTTAACGGAATTTACATCGAATACCGCCAGTGCAGCGTTGATTATGCCAATTGTGATTTCAGTGGCACAATCTATGAATTTACCGCCTATCGCTTTAGCCGCAATTATCGCTTGTGGGGCAAGTTGTGCATTTATGTTGCCAATCGCTACACCGCCAAATGCTATTGTGTTTGCAACAGGAAATGTGAAACAACTTGATATGGCCAAAGTCGGTTTGATTTCTAAACCTATTCTGTATCGCCATCATCGGCAGTATGACTTATTTTGTTTGGTTGTAAATGTGGTTAAAACTGACCGCACTTTATTAGCCTATAAAAGTAAACCGCACGTTAAAGTGCGGTTTATTGTTTATCTCGAAATAACCTCTTTTGTGAAGGCTTCCATTTCGGCTTTACGCCATGGTGTTGAGAAGAAAATGGTATCTTTCAAACCAGATTCACTATTTGAGTGGACGAACACCGAATTCTTGGTTTAATTTCTGTTGTACTTCAGGTGAGGTAATCCAATGCACGAAAACAAGTGATGCGGCTGGGTTCGGCGCATTTTTTGCTACGGTTACAACATTACCACCACCAGGCATCCCAAATTTTGGTACATAGAATTTTAAACGGTCAGTAATTGCACCTTGTTTTTGCAAGCTGAACAAGTGATCTTGCCATGCGGAGACAATTACTAACTCACCATCGTTTAAACGGGTTAGACTATCAGCATTCGAAGCGGTACGGATTAGCGCATCTTTTTTACTGCTGAACCAATCCCAGGTTTTCTTCCAATTAGCAATCTGTGCTTCATCGATTTTATCGGTACGGTAATCATAATCACCATTGATGTACACTAAAGCTCGCTGAATGAAGGCATTACCGGAGCTGCCACCGTTTGGATCAGAATAGCCGAATTTTTTTGGATTTTTATCAATATAACTTTCCATATCAGCCCAAGATTGTGGCAGTTCCTCTTCTTTGATTCGCATAGGATCATAAGCTAGACCGGTTTGATTACCCCAGTAACCTACAGCCATATCGCCTAATTCAACACCTTGTAAGTGGTGATTTAATTTATCGAAATTTGGTAAGTTATTGAGTTTTACAAGAATGTCATTTTTCGCTACGTTGCCTAAACGGTCAGCATTTAACACAACCACGTCCATTTTGCCGGTTTCTAGATTTTTTTCAGCGATCAGTTTATTGATATTACCGTCCAAGGTGCCTTCAGGTACTTTGACTTTAATACCGTATTGATTTTCAAATTCTTTGACAAAATTACGGAATTGCGGCTGCAAATACCAAACGCTAACTGTCAATTTTCCTTCTTTTTTAGCGAGTTCTTCGATTTCACTCCAAGATTTACCACTTAAGTCTGTGGAAGCCGAGGCGAAAGTGCTGACAGCCAAGGCGGCAGCGGTAAGACCAATGGATAGAAGTTTACGGATATTTTTTTGCATAAGATGCTCCTTGTGAAAATTATGCTTTTCCTGTGGATTGAGAGAGATAATTCCCTTTCAACAATTTTTCGATAATCATCATCAAAATAATGTTTGGTACCAACAAAATAATCGATACAACGGCCGCATTCGGACGAATAAAAGAATAACCGAGGAAAGAATATAAAATGGTTGGTACGGTAATAAAGTCTGGTGAGCCGATAACGAAAGCGATAGCAAACTCTTCAATACTTTTCACTAAACAGAAAATAATTGATGCTAAAAAACTGGGTTTTAACATCGGCATATACACGTCTTTGAAAACGGTAAATTTAGATGCACCTAAGTCACGGCTAGCATCAATGAGGTCTTGTGGTACAGAAGAAAAGCCCGCGGATAAAATCCGAATAGCATAAGGTAACGTGAGTACAACATGCCCAATAACAATGCCGATGAATGGATTATTAATATTTAAATCCAATAACATACGGCTAAAGAATAGGGCAATAATCATGCCTGGAATAACCAATGGAATCAGTGTTAATAATTCTGCTAATTTTTTACCTCTAAACTCCATACGTCCAAATGCATAAGCTGTTGGGAGAGAGAGTAAAATAGTGATCAGTGAAACCGTAGGTGCAATGGTATAGCTATTAAACATTGCTTCAGGTAAAGAGGTGGTTTCCCAGACGATTTTCCAACGCTCAAAAGATAATGATTGAGGGAAAATATCTGGATAACTCCATGGTTTAGCGGGATCTACCAATGACCATAAACCCTGCCATTAAAAAGGGTAGGAACAACCAAATAAAATTAGCAAGAATAAAGAAACGTTAAGGAAATACGTGCGATTAATCGACCATTTTTCGTTGTGATTTGTACGGAACTACTCATTTGACTTCTCCACGTTTGACGGCTAATGGTTTAATCAATAATGACACTAGGATGGTGAAGAAGGCAGAGGTCAACATAATAGTTAATGCCATGACCGCACTTTGATTCCACTCTTCAAATTCATAGGCAGACATTTGCATTAAACGTGCTAAAGAATAGGTACTACGAGGACCTGCAATACTATAAAAGGCGAAATCACCGAGTGCGCCGATAAATATTAAAATAAAGGAAACTTGTACCGCACCTAAGGTTAGTGGAAAGATCACATAACGAAAACGTTGCCAAGGACTCGAACCTAAATTAGCCGCCGCATCTAATAAATCAGTTTTCAGTGAATTGACCGCGCCACCAATAAGAATTAAAGCAAAGGGAATGTTTTTCCACATTTGTAAAATCACTACCCCCCAACCAAATTCGTCATTTTGTAGGGTTTTCGGTTCGTCCCAAATGCCTAAATAAACAAATACCTCATTAAGAATGCCGTGGTAAGAGATCATATTGACGAACAAAAAGGCTGCAACCAATCCCGGTACCAACATAGGTGCCCGCAAGATGGTGATGATCGTTACCTTGGCTGGTAATTTTTTACGTAACCACATGGCAATGGGATAAGCCACGATGATGGATAAAATCGCCCCTAATAAAGACACTTTTACGGAATAAATATACGAATTTTGGAATACAGGGCTATTTAATACGGCTTGCCAATACTCCAAACTAAATTGGCTTTCTTCCCCACCCATACTGTATAAACCAAGGCTTTGAGAGACGACAATGTAGAACGTGGACCCCATTAAAAATAGGATTGTACCTAAACCGCTGCATAGCAATAACCATGCTTTTACATCATTTTTGAGACTTTTCATTTTACGGACTCCAAGAATTTAATCGCATGGCGGGGAACCGTAAAGGTGAGTTTATCGCTCAAATTCGGACATTTTGTTAGTTGCAGGCGTAATTTTTTCTCTTCATCATTACGTTTAATGACTCCTTGCACTTCCGTGATATTGCCCATAAAAGCGGTGTTGATGATATCTACTGTAATTTGGTTTTCCGCTTCCGTTTGTGCGTTTGGTAACAATTCAATGTCTTCTGGTCGAAAGCAAATATAAATTCGTTCTGATTCCGGTTTTTTCTCAGAAAATACGGTGAAATCGCCAAAAATAGAACTAACAGCATAAAGGTTATCGCCGATGTTTTTTACATTGGCTTCCGTGATATTGGCAATGCCAATAAAATCTGCCACAAAGCGGTTTTTAGGATGATGATAAATATCTTGAGGAGAGCCAATTTGCTCAATAGCACCTTTATTTAACACAATAATTTTATCTGACATAGTTAGGGCTTCAGCCTGATCATGAGTCACATAAATACTAGTCAAATTGTATTGTTTTGAGAGTTGCTTAATTTCAAAACGTACACTTTCGCGTAATTTGGCATCTAAGTTGGAAAGCGGTTCATCAAATAAAATTACATCTGGACGAGTGACCATGGCTCTGGCTAATGCGACACGTTGCTGTTGACCTCCAGAAAGCTCATTGGGTAATTTCAATTTATGAAATTCTAAATCCATTTGTTTCAATGCGAGATTTAAACGCTGTTTTTGTTCTTCAATATCAATTTTACGTTGCTTTAAACCATAGCAAATATTGTGAGAAACGTTGAGGTGAGGGAAAAGGGCATAGGATTGGAAACACATGGCTGTATTGCGTTTTTCTGGAGGAACATTGTTAACATTTTTTCCTCCGATAAGGATTTCACCTTCATCTGCCACGTGAAATCCAGCGATTAATTTTAATAAGGAGGTTTTACCACAGCCGCTTGGTCCTAATAAGGTGACAAACTCGCCTTCTTCAGCGGTAAAAGTAATATTATTTGCTGCGTAAAAGTCACCAAATTTTTTTGTAATATTTTTTATTTCTAACTTTGCCATTTTTACATCCTCTATTTGGCTTACAACTATAGAGGTAACCATAAAAAAACACTTAGTTATTTTTTCAATAAAATAAAAATATTTTTCATGAATTTGTGATGAAGATCACGCATTTAGCTAAAAATATGGTTTTATTACATTTTAATAATGCGGAGGCGGTGTTTCTTCTGCTTGGCTGGCAATATTAGAAGGTTGCATATCTTTTAATTTGCCGGCGAGATAGCGGAGTTGAAGTTGAATTTTATCCATATCAAACTGTTGTTGAACTAATGCTTGGTTGAGTTCGTCTAAAAGTTGTTCTTGAAAAGCAATTTTCATTTCAAGTTCGGCGATGCGATCTTCTAAAATTTGTTGATTTTGCATAAAATTTCTCTAATTTTTAAAAAAATGTTGTGAATTTGGTCAATCCGATTTAACCTATTCACTATTCCGTTTCTATTATAAAGGATCAAGCAAAATGTTGAAAATTCAAAAGCTTTCTCTTGCTGCACTTATGGTAAGTGCGGTTGTTTCAGGTTCTGTTTTTGCAGAAGATAAAGCAGCGCCAAGCGCAAGTGATGCGTCTTATGCTGTAGGTGCATTAATGGGTAACCAAGTAAAAGATTTAGTGGATGCTCAAAAAGAAGTGATTCAATACGACAATGCGCGTATTTTAGATGGCTTAAAAGATGCATTAGAAGGTAAAGTTGATGTTCGTAAAGACGAAAAAATTCAACAAACCTTAGATGGTATTCAAGAGCAATTAGTGTCTGCAGCGAAAGCAAAAGTAGAACAACAAGCGAAAGCCGCAAAAGAAGAAGGCGATAAATACCGCGCTGAATTTGCGAAAAAAGATGGCGTAAAAAGCACTAAAGATGGCTTACTTTACAAAATCACTGAAGCAGGTAAAGGTGATGCGATTAAAGCAACAGATACTGTGAAAGTACATTACACTGGTAAATTACCAGATGGTAAAGTATTTGATAGCTCTGTTGAACGTGGTCAACCGGTTGAGTTTAAATTAAACCAAGTGATCAAAGGTTGGACTGAAGGTCTTCAGTTAGTGAAGAAAGGCGGTAAAATCGAATTAGTGATTCCACCTGAATTAGCTTATGGCAAACAAGGTGCAGGCGATTCAATTCCACCTGATGCAACACTTTACTTCGAAGTTGAAGTATTAGACGTTAATCCTAAAAAATAATCCTTAATTTCAACCGCACTTTGTCCAAAGTGCGGTCATTTTCCCTACCAGATTTGAAAAATGATACTAACCGATAGACAACCTTTCACCGATGAAGATCGTACCATTCTGATTTCCTATAAAGCGGTAGTTGATGGCGTGAGCGCGTTGATTGGCGAGCATTGTGAAATCGTCTTACATTCTTTGGAAGATATTGAGCATTCTGCGATTTGTATTGCCAATGGGCATAATACCAATCGCCAAGTGGGTTCCCCGATTACGGATTTAGCCCTAAAATCCTTGCGTAATATGCAAAGTGAGAGTGTGTCTAAGCCTTATTTCACGCGTGCGAAAGGCAATGTGTTGATGAAGTCTGTGACCATCGCCATTCGAAATAGCAAGCAGCGTATTATTGGTTTACTTTGTATCAATATTAATTTGGATGTGCCAGTTTCTCAATTTATGCAGGCGTTTATGCCAACGCAAGAACAAAATGAAACCTCTTCCGTCAATTTTGCAAGCTCAGTGGAAGAATTGGTGGCACAAACGGTAGAAAAAACCATTGAAGAAGTGAATGCAGATCGCTCGGTTTCGAATAATAATAAGAACCGTCAGATTGTGATTTCACTTTACGAAAAAGGCATTTTTGATATTAAAGATGCGATCAATTTAGTGGCTGATCGCCTCGCGATTTCTCGCCACACCGTGTATTTGTATATTCGTCAAATCAAACAAGAGCAAGAGTAATGAACTATGTTCTCGCCGTGAAAAGTCCTGTTTATGGAAAACAAGGGGCTTTTCTTGCCTATCAATTCGCCAAAGCTTTACTCGAAAAAGGGCATGCCATTAGCCAAATTTTCTTTTTCCAAGACGGTGTGAGTAATGGCAATGGCTTGGTTTATCCTGCCAATGATGAATTTAATCTCACGCAAGCTTGGCAAGCCTTTTCAGCGCAACATCATATTCCTTTGCATTTATGTGTAGCCGCTTCACAACGTCGTGGCGTAGTGGATTCACTTACGGCAAAAGAGACTGATAAAACCAATTTGGCAGAAGGTTTTAAGATTGCAGGCTTAGGCGAGTTTATGGCGATGGCATTAAAAGCGGATCGGGTGGTGACATTATGAAACTGGCATTCTTATTTCGTACCGCGCCACATGGAAACGCGATTTCTCGTGAAGGTTTAGATGCTTTGCTTGCGGCGACAGCATTTTGTGATGAAGAGGAAATCGGTGTCTTTTTATCGATGATGGCGTATTAAATTTACTCGATGGGCAAAATCCTGAGTTATTGTTACAAAAAGATTTTATTCGTACCTTTAAATTATTGGATTTATACGATATTGAACAGCGCTTTGTCTGTGCCGATTCACTCGACCAATACAATTTGCAAACAGAACAACTCATTATTTCTGCTGAAAAAATTGACCGCACTTCGCTGATCAATAAACTTAGCCAAGCAGAAAAAGTGTTTACGTTTTAAGGAATATTATGCTTTATACCTTTTCTCAAGCTCATTATTCTGAGACAGACCTTCAACGTTATTTGACTGAAATCACGGAAAATGATGCGGTGGTTTTATGGCAAGATGGCGTGTTGCTAGCGGTGAAGTATGGGGAAATGTTTACCCAATGCAAAGGGCAATGTTTTGTGTTGGAACAGGATGTTTTAGCCCGAAATTTAACCGCACTTTTGCCCAGAAAAACAATCAAGTGCGGTCAATTTCATTAGCAGATTTGGTGGATTTAACTGCTCAATATTCGCCTCAAATCGCCTTATAGTGGGCGTTCTTTAGGTAACAAGAGCGGTAATACCATAACAGAATAAAGTGCCAAACCTGCGGCCATTAAGCAGGTAATTTCTAATCCTCCTGCGCGTAACCATTCGCCAAATCCCATGTCATTAACGAGTGTGGCATAAAAGAATCCTGCCACGACTGTGTAACTAAATCCGATTAATCCTGCAATTAATGCAATAGCTTTTCACGTTGTAGCTTGCATAACGGTGAAATGCCGCCCAAAGCGTAATGAGAAAAGTCGGCACTGCAGCCACAATAAAGACAGAAAGCACTGAGCTCTGAATTTGATCAGTATCATTATTCGAGAATGTTAAGGCAACAGTGCCGATAATTTGAATAATCAACGGAAAAAGAATAAATGCTTTAAGATATTTTTTCATGAGATGTCCAATTAATAGAAAAACGGAAGCATTGTATCAATCAAATGAAAGACAACCAATCTTTTCTCTATTCGGTTTTTATTACATCCACTAATGTGGGCTGAACGATTGAGGCATAATCTTGTGTATTGAGAATAATAGAGCGTTCTAACGTACCTGCATTAAATGCTAATTCATCATAACGAGACAGTAAGCTAGGATCGGCAATTAATAACAAATCAGGATGAAAGCTAAAAGGCGGAATTGCACCAAATACACAGTCAGTTAGGGCGTCTACTTCTGCTGGACTAGCAAGCGAGGCTTTCGTGCCGCCTAAATAGGCCGCCACTTTGCTTAAATCAGATTGTTGATCAGCCGGCAATATCACTAATACCGCTTGTTTTACGCCATTTCCTTTTACTTTGCATACTAACGCTTTTGCCCCTTGCCCTAATTCTGTACCACGGATTTTAGCCACTTCCTCTGATTTTCCTGCTGTGGGGTGTTCAACCACACGATAGCGTGCTTGATGCTCATCTAAAAGTGCGGTCAATTTTTCAAATGTTTTGACAGACATGCTGGTTCCTTAAAGGGGGGATCCTTTAATAAGGATTCGAGCCCCCTTTTTTATGTGAGTACAGGAATAGATCTATTTTTTAGTCTTTTTCTCTTTTACAAAGTGTTTGCCATCAAAACGATAATAAATGCGTTCTGAGGTCATTTTTCCGTTACCACATGTATCTTCAAATTGATGTACTAGCGGGAAGCTAAAGCGGTTATTTTTCAAGTCGTAATCAAAATAGGCATTCGATTCTGGTAAATCATTATTCGTATATGAGATAAACGATACCTCAATATTAGAAGTTGGTTTTTTACCTTGAATCAGATTGGCTTCTTCTAAACCTTTTTCCGTAATTTGATAAAATTTCGCTGCGATTGCATGATGACATTGACTGTAGATGTCAGAGGTTTCTATATAATAGTAAGGTTTTCCATTCAATTTAAGCGGTACTAGTCTGGTTATATAAGAGCTTAACTCATTAACTTCCGTTTTCCAAGTGCCATTAGGTAGCTGATAACGCCAAATGCTGCCATATTCGTGCATTGTCCCGCCAGATTGCCAATCCCAAACAAGAATTTGCAGTTTTTGGTCTTCTGAAGTGAGCATGCCAACACCCACTTCAGGTGCTTTTTTTCCCAAGTGCAGAATTTGCCTTCTAATTTTTCAATTTTGGCTAGTGCGTCTTTAAAACGTTTTTCTGAAGACTGGTATTTTTCTTCATTCTTTTCGTTATAGTTGCCGTAGGTTTCCATCTCTGAATAACTTGCTGCTAATTCGGTATCAATGATTTCACATTGGTTAGCATAAGCGGCAGAAGAAAAGAGACACAGGCAAAGTAAGATTTTTTTCATAGAGCGTTCCTTTTTTAAGATTATCTTTCGCAAGCAGAGAAGGTGATTGTGCAATTCGCTGAATTCATTTTACAGGCTGCCAAGGCTTCTTGTTCAGCTTTTTCTCGCTTCATTCTGAAATTGCGAACTGCAGCATATTTTTCAGGAGAATCTCCTGTTGCCAATGCAACACAAGCATGATTAGCTTCTGTGACAATTTGACAATGTTGTTTATTTGCATCATTTGAAGCAAGCTCACAATCCTTTAGTGCTTTATTTTGAGCAGGCTTTATCATACTTTCCCTCGCCATAACCAAAAGCACCATTTTGTGGATTATAAGCAATTACACTCCACCAATTAGGAAAATCTAGAAGTGGCGGTCGTGGTGGATACGACATTTGATCTTCGATTGAAGGTGTTGTTGCAAAAGCTGAAACGGATAAAGCACATAAAGCCAATGTAAGTAATTTTTTCATTTTTATTTCTTGTGAAAAATCCTGTGAGGTTTGTCTTCTCTTTATTGTAAAAGCATATTACTAAGCAAGCTTTTAGTTAAAAAACTTTGCATCTATACCATATAGCACATCTAAATCATGCTGTGGTAAGAAGTCTTTTTCTTTTACTTGATATTGCACAACTTTGTCATTTTGCAGCACTTTTTTCACCTCGCCTTTACCTTTCCAACAGAAAGAAACAATCTGATCTTTTGGTCTTTCAATGGTAAGCGTAAAATCCGCAATAGGTTTTGCCCAGTTTGCTCCAGTTTTGAGAATATAACCTAGCTCACGGTAGTATATCCCTTGACTAGATTTTGCTTTTACTGATTTTTTAAATGATGGATCAATACAAAAGGTATCGGCAAACTTTTTATAATTCACGAGATCATGAAGCCCCATTCCAGATCCTAAAAGAGGGACATATTCGTGCTGAATTTGAGTAGTTGAATTGCCTTTAAAGGTTTGTTGCCAGCTATAAATAATTTGTCCACCCCAAGTGATATCTTCGCTATCCTCAAAGTCTTTGTATGCGAATTTGGCAAGACGTGGATCCTGACATTTTAAGATTTTTTTATCTGCAGAATCAGATTTACGTAACCAAGGCTCCATTAACTCTTCTTCAGTTAAACCACAAGCACGAAGAATGTCCGTGACATCGTGAGAAACAAATTCTCTTTTCTCTGCATCATCTGCATTTTTGGTTTCGTAAAAGAACGCGCGTACATGAGTCGTCGGTTTGATTTCTTTGCCATTCGCATAAATCTTAAAAGAATTGATTAAACTTTGGGTGTCAGCAAAATCACCGTAATCGTGCAGCATCACTTCCGGTAATGGGAATAGCACCGTCTCAGTAATGTCTTTATCGGTTAGATTGCGATATTCATATTCCACCTTAATTTTATCTTGGCTGATAAATAGGTTTTCTTTTTGCATCGCAATGTGCTCATTTTTAATATATTCCACACCACCAGTAGAGACTGTTCCCGTACTGTCGTTGGCTTGAGCCATAAATGGAAGACAAAGAATCGTTAAGAGAAGAGACTTTTTCATGATTGGTGATCCTTGTAAAAAGTGAGAAAAATTTGACCGCTCTTGTAGCAAGAAGATTAAAGTAGTATGGGCTTTTACAATTCACGCACGAGTGTGTATGACAGCCGTGCGTGAATGTCTCCCTATAAGCTAGTTTCTTAATAGCGGTTCAACCAAGTATTGATACTCAGAATCAAGCTGGCGGATTTCAATTTTACAGTTTTTAGCTTTGCTTGCTCGACAGTTTGATAATGCTTCTTTTTCAACTGAACCGCAAGTCCCTGAATTTGATAAGAAATAAGACCAACTACCATTTTTGCCTCTAGATGATGCCATTGCAAGACAACCATTGACTTGTGTTGCCGTAGTGTCACATGGGCCATTTCCTGCTTTTTCACAGTTATTTTTGTAGCATCTTCGATAGCAGAAAATTCAGTCAAAGTACCTGTTGACCACCCCCAATCACCAGTATTTCTATTCACAGCGATTGCTGCGTAAGAAGGGATGGGTTGGCTAGGGGCGTTTGAGTAGTCATCACTTGAATATCCTCCGGAATATCCACTTTGAGGTGGGGCTGAATTATACAGGATCATTTTTCCGTCAGGACCAATAATTCGGCAGGTTCCACTGGCAGGATCAAATTGCCCGCCACAGCTATTAGCATAGGGGGATCCAGCAAGTATCATCAATGGGATTAACCAATATTTTTTTCATTTTTATTCCTTGTAAAAAGCGAGAAAAAAATTTGACCGCTCTTGTGGTAAAGCAATCATCGTATTGTGAATTTTTTTAAATACGCTACAAACTAAAATAATTTTTGTTTTGCTTGGCTAATTTTAAAACCGTGTTTTTCTTGGTTTGAGCAAGTTAATGAATCACTAGACACAGTACATTGCCAGCCTTTGCCTTTAATTGTTTCGCCGTCTTTTAAGATCTGAGAGTCTGGCACAGCGGGGGTATCACTTGCACAAACAAGTGAGGCCTTTCCTGTAGCGCCAACAGAAAATAGCTCGCCCCATTCTAATTCACAATCTTTCGGACGAGGTAAAATCGGTTTTCCTTTGATGTTGGTAACACATTCAACTCTGGGGTTTAGGTCAGGAATGTCGCCAGAGCAATAAATAGCATCATTAGCAGTGCGGAAACTGATAAAAGAGTCTGAGTTTGATGCTGTTTCTATTTGCGGGGTTAAGGCAAAGCTAGAAACAGAGAAAGTATATAAAGCGAATACAAATAATTTTTTCATGTTGAATTCCTTGTTGAATGGCGGAATTGGTAAAATTCCTACAAAATTTAACCGCTTGCAAACCCTTTTGAATTGCTAGGTTATGAGTTTACTTGTTTTATTTCTTACAATAAAGGTAGGATAACAAACTTAACAATAATGGGCATAAAAAATAAATATAAACCGATGAGGTTTGGAATATGCCATCATAATCGGTGCTTTGTAGCGCATTCAAAGCAAATAAATATTTCCCGAATACCCCAACTTTCGCCATCCATAGCAACAGCGCAAAGCTGCGACAAAAACGTTGAAAAAGAGCAAAAAAGAGATAGCTAAAACTGGTAATGGCAATAAGTTTAAAATAGATATTAATAGAATGATTTAGACTATTAGCCACAGGCTCGTTGAATGCTAAATTATAACCAATGACTTGCACCCAACGCACGTCAAAGTTGAAGTAGAAATAAGCACTAAATAACAACATGGCGAAATGTGCTAAAAAGAGTAGGATTCTCATTTGGAATGTCTCAAAAGTATGAAATATTTTTTATAGTATCTTCTTTATTCACTTTAAATTATGAATATTGCTCTTGTGGACCATAATAAGTCGTTAAGGTTAGGACGATCATACTGTTTATTTAGAATAGATCAATACTTTATTAAAATACTCAGATAAATATCTTTCTGAAATGCTTGAATGTTTATTCTTTTAAAGAGATGAGTAAATCATAGACAAATACATTTATGCTCCGTACTATGTTTCTTTTTCTTTGGTATGACTTATGACTCGAATTAATCTTGTTCCGCCTGAGGAACTTTGTGATCAGCATCTTTTAGCTGAACATCGTGAATTAACCCGCATTCCTAACGCCGTGGCGAAAGGTAAATATCACTTAAAAGGACAGCCTGCAGAATATAAGTTAGGTGAAGGGCATGTGCGCTTTTTCTTTAACAAATTGGCGTTTTTAAAGAAACGCTATGATGCATTGCATGCGGAATGTAAGGCGCGAGGCTTTAACGTGCAGTATATTTGGAATGAAACGTTACCCGATGATCCAAGTTTATGGTTGGGCTATGAAGCGACAGAGGCAGCGTTACAGATTAATCGGGAACGTATTCAGGAAAGAATGCCATTAAAGGCGAGATTTACACCGCATCTTCCAAAGAGCGGTCAAAAATAAAGGAGTTTTCACTTATGAAAGGCAGTGAGAATATAAAAAAGGTGAGCATCGCTCACCTTATGAATTGTTTAATCTTTCAATTTAATAAAAAACGTACCACTAGGTATGATAGGCAAATAGTTTTTATGGAAATCCATAAAGGTTTTTTGTGGGTCTATGTCTTCAAAAAGTTTTGGGTAAAGTGCTTTTGCCATAAATTGAGCGGCTGCTAGATCACTTAGTGAGCGAGAAGCCGTATGATAAATACCGTAAACACGGTGGTTTTTAACTGCAGGTAAATCTTGCCACCCTGCACGGGTTAAGAAACCTTTTAGGCGTTTTTGTGCATCCTGTTCATTGATGTTTATTCCCATCGCCATCATTTCATCGTTAGTTTCATGCCCCATTTCTGTGCCAGAAATCATAATCACTTCAGGTTGTGCGGCAAGAAGTTGTTCTGGATTAATTGGTCCCCAATTTTCGACAAAAGGCGCGCTTACGTTATCCCCGCCAACAGTTTCAGCAATAGCACCCCACATATTTTTACCAAAGGTAAAGCTATATTCACTAGGACCTTTATTGCCAAATTCTACATAGATTTTAGGTTTAGGTAGGTTAGCCTCTTTTACACGTTTTTGAATATCAGCAATGCCTTGAGCATATTCATCTGCAATTTTATTTGCTCGTTCTTCGGTACCTGCAAGTTGCCCAAAAATCTTTGCGCTTTGGGTGTGTCGTTCTACACTTTGAGCATTAAATCGACAACAATAATTGGAACGCCAGCTTGTTCTAACTTTGGTAGTTCGGAACCAATAGTTTGATATTGCCATTCTGCAAGAATCAATACATCAGGTTTTAATGCCAAGGTTTTTTCGGTTGAGAAAGTTCCTGTATTTACATTACCAATATCAGCAATATTTTTGAGTTCAGGCATTTTTTCAGAAAACAATGCCCAACTTCCTGGATTAAATTTTTCCCAAAATTCACGTGAGATACCTTTAACATATTTAAAATTTTCAACACCCGTAACAGCAATGTAATCAGGATAGTAAAAGCCTAACACGGCATTTTTTACGGGCACATCAACGTTAACTTCTCGTCCTAATACATCTTTGATTGTTTTTATTTCTGCTTGAGTAGTGATACCAAAAGTCAGTAATAGAACGGCCAAAATTAAACGAATTGTTGATTTTTTTTGCATATAAACTCCTGTCTGAATAAAACATCAGAATATTACCATAAATAAGAATTATTATCAAATTTAGATGTTATAAAGTGATAATACAAGAAATGCTGTTGAAGGGTAAAATAGGCATATATCTAGAAAAAACATATTTCGCATTTAAAATTGGAAGTGCGGTCAAAACTTAGTAAGTTTTCACTTCTCCTTGAGTTGGACTAAAGGAGAAGTGAATGTGGGAGAATTATTTATATTCAACCACGATATCGCTTTCGCTGACGGTATCACCATAAACTGGCAATAAAGTTTTTTCGTAAGCTTGTTTTAAACGCCCATCTTTGCCTAAGGTTTGGATTTCGTTATTTAACCAATTTAACAATTCAGGTGCATCTTTGCGAACAGCTGGTGCAATAACATCTTGATCACCAAAGTTTTTTACGCCCACGGTATAACCTGGATTTTGTTTTGCCCAAGCGAATAAGAAGGTATTGTCATTAGATAATGCATCACCACGACCATCACGTAAGGCTTCAAAGGTTTCTGTATTTTGTTCGAATTTCAATAACTTCACATCTGGATAGTTTTTGGTGAAGAAAATATCAGCAGTAGTACCTTTATCTACGATTAAAGTTTTGCCTTTTAATTGTTCAAGATCAGTAATGACTGAACCATCTTTTGAAACGACACCGAGTGCCACTTTCATATATGGATTAGCAAAATCCACCACTTCTTTACGTGCTGGAGTTACAGTGAAGTTAGCAAGAATGATATCAACTTTCTTAGAAAGTAAGTATTCTGCACGGTTTGCGGCATCTACTAAAACAAATTCTACTTTGTTTTCATCACCTAATAAATCTTTACCGATCGCTTTACCAATTTCGACATCAAAGCCTTGGCTTTTACCTTGTGCATCCACATAACCAAATGGTGGTTTATCGCTAAATACACCAATGCGCACTTTGCCATCTTTTTGTATTTGCTCAAGGCTTGAAACTGTTTTTGCTCCGTCTTTAGCTGGTTCTTTATCATTACACGCGGTTAAGCCAAATGCTAAGGTGGCAGTGGCTAAAAGTGCGGTCAATGTTTTAAATGTTTTCTTCATAGTTTGTCCCTCTCGGTTCATAATTTAAGATATTTAAGAATGTTTTCGCACGATCCGTGGTTGGATTCGTGAAGAAATCTTCTGGTTTTGCCTGTTCAATGATTTGCCCTTTATCCATAAACACAATGCGATTAGCCACTTGACGGGCAAAGTTCATTTCATGGGTAACGATAAGCATCGTCATGCCATCTTTGGCAAGACCTAAAATTACATCAAGTACTTCACGTACCATTTCAGGGTCAAGGGCAGCGGTTACTTCATCGAACAGAATAATTTCAGGGTTCATGCAAAGTGAACGAACAATGGCAATTCGCTGTTTTTGTCCCACCGGATAATTCACGTGGATAGGCATTTTTTCGGTCATATAAAGCCTACGCGTTTAAGTAACTCATCGGCTTGTTTTTCAGCTTCTGCGCGATCGCGTTTTTGTACTTTTAAAGGGCCGAGCAAAATATTGTCAATCACTGATAAATGAGCGAAGAGTTCATAACTTTGGAATACCATCCCAATGCGTTGACGCGCTTTAACCCAAGGAATGTCTTTACCTAACTCTCCTGCATTTTGCAGCAAAATCTGACCGCGCTTTATTTCCTCTAGTCCATTTAGGCAGCGTAAAAAAGTACTTTTACCACAACCCGATGGACCTAAAATAACGACAACTTCGCCTTTCTCTATAGAAAGATTGATGCCTTTGAGTGCTTCTACATCACCGTAATTTTTGACGAGGTTTTTAATTTCTAATAACGCCATGTGTTTTCCTAATTAAAAATTAACTTTCCCAACGGGTTTCTAAATAACGGGAAAATAAGGATAGCGGGTAACAAATCACAAAATATAAACCGAAAATGACACCATAAATCCAAAGCGCCGCCGATTGATTACTAAATAATGAATGCTCGATAATTTGTTGACCGACTTTTATCACTTCTACTACCCCGATTAACATTGCCAAGGAACTGGTTTTTACCATGCGGGTAAAGAGGTTAATAGCACTTGGTGTCACACGTTTTAAACTTTGCGGAAGTAAAATATACACAAAGGTTTGAAACGGCGTTAAACCTAAAGCGTAGGCTGATTCCACTTGATGTTTTTCAATGGAAGTTAAGGCACCACGTACTAAATCACCCATTTCTGCCGTTCCCCAGAAAATAAACACCAAAATACATACCGAGATGCCATCTAAGTGAATATCAAACCATTTTGCTAAACCGAAATACGCAAGAAAGAGCAATGCCAATAATGGAATGATGCGTACAAATTCTAAATAAAAGCGACAAATGGCTTTGATAATGGGATTTCTGCTTGTCATGATTACGCCAAAAATCACACCTAAAATACAGGCGAAGAAGACAGAAATGAACGCAATTTCAGCTGTTACCCATAAACCGTTGAGCAAGCGTTCAATGTTGCTGCCTTGGAATAATAACTCAAGCCCCATATTTTGCTCTCCGAGTACGGCGTTCTAAATAACTGATGAACAGAGACATCGGTAATAGAATGATCAAATAAAACACCACTAATAAATAAGGCTTCATTGGTTTTGTAATCGAGCCCGATGACTTCTTTCGCTACAAACATCAGTTCAGCGACGGCGACAGCGCTGATCACCGAGGTTTCTTTCATTAAGAACAAGCAATTTGCGCCAATTGCAGGTGTCGCAATCGCAAAGGCTTGTGGGAAAAAATCACATAGCGAAAAGCTTGAAAAGGGGTTAGACCAATACTTAAGGCTGATTCAATTTGCCCTTTTGATACGGCTTCCAGACCACCACGAAAGGCTTCTGCCATATAGCTTCCACCTAAAAATGCCAGGCCGATAATGCCGCAAGTAAACCCATCTAATTTCAGGCCAATTTTAGACAGCCCAAAATAGAGAAAAAATCACTTGAATCAATAAAGGCGTATTACGAGAAAGCTCGATATAGCCTTTTACTAGCCAAGTTAATGATTTGACTTTGTAGGTGGTAATCACCGCACAAATCACACCAATCACCAGCGACAATAAAATGCCCCAAAAGGCGAGATGAAGCGTCATCAGCGTGGCATGAATAAAACGTGGGGTGACACTTAAAATATAATCCCAATTCATTTTTTATAATTTAATCGTTTGCGTAGCGATATAGTAAAAAATTTTGAATCAGTGAGAAAAGAATGGAAATTCATTACTTATAATGAAATGTAATAAGAAGTGGGTTTTAAATGAAAGAAGTGGTGGTTAGGAATAAAAAAAACGGGGCTTTATTTAGCCCCGTCTTTGTTTATTTTAATCACGTTTCGCAATAAGTGCGGTTGGTTCTTCGTCTGTTTTTGGTTCATCTTGTATTTCAGCCGGTTTGTCTTGAATAGACATGGCTGATTTTAAACTGTCCTGACGAATTTTTTCCGCTGCTGCTTTGTCGCCAGCTTGTTCGAACACATAAGACGCCATCATGACATCATTTGGTTGAAGCTGAGTTGGGCAAGCAGTCACTTCTTTAAATGCTTCTGCTGCTTTAGCAAAAGTCATTATTACGCACATAAAGGTAGCCTAATGCACGATTGAGACAACAACGTTGGCTTTCATCGGCACGTTTTGCACGTTTTTCCACTAGTTTGAGCAGTTTGCTGTTATCTTCTGCTTGTAAACGAGTGATTTGCGTGCAAAGTTCAGGGCTAATTGGGGTGTTATCACCCAATTTTTTCATGATTTCAAGCGTGAAATTCATAAGCTGATTCATGATCGTTACAATCAATTAAACGCTGAATTAAAGCTGTTTTTAACTCTAAGTCATTGCGACGACGGCGTGGTTGAGCTTCCCACCATGCAAGCAAGCCCTCAACGCCTTCTTCATTCATTTTTTCATCTAACAAGCCATTTTCTGTTTCTTGTTGAAGCGCTTTAAATTCTTCTGCTGAGAATAAGCCAGAACCTTCGATTAAATCTAAGATGTCATCTAAAGCTTGATAAGCTTTGGAACGGCTATAAATTTCAGCAGCAAGTTTTAATACTTCTTTGTTGCGATCTGACATTTCAAGCAAACTATCGACGGAACTACGCGCTGCCGGTAATTTATTTTGTTGTAATAAAATACGGGTGCGAGCAATTTCGACGACTAGGTTATCTGAACCTGCAAGTTCAGTCGCCTCAATTAAATAACGGTTTGCGCTGAATTCATCACCGCGTTGCTGTGCAGCTTCAGCGGCTTTAATCAGATTTAATACTGGCTCTGCAGAATGTTTCGCATTTTTACCAATCAGTTTTTCTGCTTTGGCATAATCGCCTTCATTCATTTTCATCAAGCCTTCAAGGGTTTGACGCTGTGCTTTCACACGTTTACGGCGAGAGAACCAGTTATAGGTATTGCTACTTAAACGGAAGAAACGGGTAACCAACCACTCTAACGAATAAATCACTGCAAGTGTGACCACAAAGAGAATCACTAATGTGGTGAGTGACATTTCATATACGGTGTTTGCTGTTTCAACTCTGACATAACCTTGCTGACCGGAGAGGTAAGGTCCCTGCAATCAATCCGGCAAGTAAGGCGATCATTAAAAAGAGAACTCTAAACATTATCTATCCTTATTGTTGGGGTTCAGTTGCCGGTTGTGCAGCTGGTGCTTCAGCGGGTTTTTCTTCAGCTTTTGGCTCTTCCGCTTTCGCTTCAGGTGCTGGTTTTACTTCTTCTTTTCTTGGTGAATTATCAACCGCTTTTTCTGCTTCAATTTCCACTTTCTGCACATCTAAAGGTGTACGATTTAAGTACTTATCAAGCATACTTAAGCTTTGTAATTGGCTTGGCACATCTACATAGATGGATACTTCAGATAATTCATCCACTGATTTTAAGAAACTTTGAGTCACTTCAGCATTGGTATCAAAATAGCTACGAATCCAAGATGCAACGGCTTCTAAAGATTGTTTATAAAGTTCGTTTTGCTGACGAGGCACTGCCATAATCGCTAATTGTAAGCGTAAACGAATGTTTTCACGCAAATAGATATCTTGGTTTGGCGCTAATAATTCTTTGCGATCCGCACCATGTTTCGGTGAAATACGGATAAAGTGATTTAAGAATGAGGTCGCACTTTTTTCTGCATTTTCTGCCCAGTCAGACAGGGAATCTGATAATTTTGTTGCATTTTGATCATCACCGAAATTCACATCTAACACAGGTAACTCATCAACCGTATTAGCTAATTGCGATAATTTTTGCATGACCGCATTTTGATCCACGCCAGCTACGGAGAGAAGTTGTTTCAGATCTTGATTGATTGCGCTACGGATAGCCGCGGATTGTGAGTTATTCACTTTAGCAAGAGTTTCATCAGCGAGTTTTAAGAGTGAAACCGCTGTATCCACATCATTATCTAACACTAATTTACGCAATGCATTGTTGAGCAAGAAATCCGCTTCTGAGAATAACCAATCAGTAGGTTGTTGAGCATTAGCTTGAGCGCTCACTTTATTGATTTGTGATTGTAAGCCAACTAACTCATGTGATTTTGCATTGATTAGCTCTTCTACTTGCGCAATTTTGTTTTGCGTTGCTTTATTCGCAGACTCTAATTGAGCAAGCTGTGTAGTATCAAATTTTACTTCTTGAGCAGGTGCTGAAACCACCGTTTTATTATTGATTTGAGCTTCAAGTGCGGTCAATTTTTGTTGGAATTCATCCACTTGTTGTTGGCCAAAATAATAACCTGCACCACCCACGCCAAGTGCAATGAGAATAGCCAATAAACTTAATCCAGTACCACTTTTCTTCACAACAGTTTGTGTACGTGGCGCAACAGGCTCGCGATCTTCAGTTTGAATTTCCACTGCATCTGTTTCTTGGATTTCATCTGTCGTTTCAGGGGTTAATTTCTCTTTCGCCATATCTTTTCCTTAGTGAGAAAGGGGAGTTACTTCATTAAGTAAGGTATTAAGTAAACTTTGATTGTCCGCACCAGCGGAAACCACCACATTATGCCAACCTTGTTGTACTGCGACATCCGCAATGCGTTGACTTACCGTGACTAAACAGCAATTTTTTAGCCAATTTTGTTCATTTTCAGGCACAAATTCGATTAACGCCTGCAAAATTTCAAGGCTTGTGACCACAAGGGTTTGCACACCAGAACGAATACAAATACTGGTTTGCTCTTCGTTATTATAACTAATCGGCGTGCGTTGGTAACATTCGACTGTCTCAACAGTTGCACCGCGTAGTGTGGTCTGTTCGCGTAGTAATTCTCGTCCACCGTTGCCACGTAAAATTAACAAGTTTTTATCTGTTAATTCTGCCATTTGCGGTAAATTTAATACACCTTCAGTATTTTCCGACGTTATTGGATAACGAACAGTACATTCAGTTTGACAGGAAAAATGCTGTGCCGTTCTATGTCCAACTGTAAAGTATTGTAAATCTTGACGCCAGCTAAAGCCAATATCTTTCAGGGTTTTATCCGCAAAATCGACCGCACTTTTTGAAACCAAAAACACATAATCACCACTTTTTAGCTGATTAAGTTTTCGTCGGTAATTGAGCCAACTCAGCACCTGCTTCAATAGAAAGCAAAGGCAAATGCAAGGCAACCACACCGGCTTGATTCAGCTGGTCAACTAGGGCTTTTCCTCGTTCATCCGGGCGAGTGACTAGTACGGCCATGGTGATTTACCTATGCTGAGTAAATCTTCGCCAGAATCTTATCTGCGCCCTGTGCTAGAAGTTGTTCAGCAATGGTCACGCCTAATGCTTCGGCATTTTCAACCGCACTTTTACCTTCCGCACGAATAATCGCAGAGCCATCGGTTTCTCCGACGAGTGCACGCAAGAAAATTTCGCCATTTTGCTCAATGGCATAGCCACCGATTGGCACTTGGCAACCACCTTGTAAGCGGGTATTCATTGCTCGCTCAGCCAAAACACAAGTCGTCGTAGTGGCATCGGAAAGTGGAGCAAGTAATGCTTTCACTTCTTCATCATCAACACGGCACTCAATGCCTACCGCGCCTTGTCCGGCAGCCGGTAACGACTGTTCCACTTCAATAAACGAGGCAATACGTTCCGCTAGCCCTAAACGAATTAAGCCAGCTGAGGCTAAAATAATGGCATCGTATTCGCCATTGTCTAATTTACTTAATCGGGTTCCCTACATTGCCACGCAAGGAACGGATATCAAGATCAGGGCGTAATTGTTTTAATTGGCATTGACGACGTAAGCTTGATGTTCCAACAATAGCACCTTGCGGTAATTCATCTAATGAACGGTATGTATTAGACACGAAAGCATCGCGTGGATCTTCACGTTTACAGATCACACTTAAGCCCAGACCTTCTGGAAATTCCATAGGCACATCTTTCATTGAATGGACGGCAATATCAGCACGTTTTTCAAGTAAAGCGTTTTCTAACTCTTTAACAAATAAGCCTTTTCCACCAATTTTAGCTAAAGGAGAATCTAAGATTACATCGCCTTTCGTCACCATTGGAACTAATTCAACAGAAAGCGTTGGGTGAAATTTTTCTAATTGATCTTTCACAAAATTTGCCTGCCAAAGTGCTAAAGGGCTTTGACGGGTTGCAATTTTTAAGGTTTTAAGTACTGCCATAAATACCGCTGATTTTAAATAGAAATATGCCCTATGCTACCATTTTTAGGGCAAAAAGTCAGATCATTTAAATTTTTGATTTCTGATGAGCTAAGTGGTACAGTAATGTCAGTTATATGGTCATAGGTAGGAAGCCTTGAAATACGATCTCACTCAAGCCCGAAAATGTATCGAAACTCTAGATAAACGTCGTTTTGATCGTGCATTATTGGGCTCAGGTGATGCATTCCGACACATCGTCTCTTTAGTGCCGCTGTTGTTGCATCTTAATCATCCTACTCTGCCGGGTTATGTGGAAGATGCCCCGGCAGGCATTGTCGATTTTACTCTTTCCAATTATCAGCAAAATTTTCTCTCAAAAGAACATCCTGAACTTGTTGAAGCCGTGCAAAGTGCGGTCAATTCTGATGCTGTTTTTGCGCAGATCTTAGGTATTTATGTGATGGGCAGTTTTGGCTCCATTAGCCAAACTTCAGCTTCTGATTTGGATATTTGGATCTGCCATCAAGATGATTTATCTGAACAAGAACAGCAGCGCTTAGCGGAAAAAACGAAGAAAATTAGCCAATGGGCATCCACATATCATGTGGAAATGCATTTCTATTTGATGACGCAACAACGTTTCCGTAACGAACGTTATTCCGATCCACTAACTAAAGAAAACAGTGGTTCAGCTCAATATATGTTGCTGTTGGAAGAATTTTATCGCTCCGCTGTACGTCTTGCTGGCAAGCCATTATTGTGGCTCCACTTGTGGGTGGAAGATGAAAAACAATATGAGGCCGAAGTTGCTCGTTTAGTCGCGGCTGGTGAGCTTAATTTAAATGATTGGGTGGATTTCGGTGGATTAGGGCAATTCTCAGCCAGTGAATATTTTGGTGCAAGCTTATGGCAACTTTATAAAGGTATTGATTCTCCTTATAAATCGGTGATGAAAATCTTGTTGTTGGAAACCTATGCCCAAGAATATCCAAATGCCCAGCTAATTGCTCGCCAATTTAAAGAGGATTTGCTTTCTGGTCACAGCACGGCTATACATCATTTCGATCCTTATATTGCGATTCTAGAGAGAATTAGCCAATATTTGACCGCACATTCAGAATTTAAGCGTCTTGATTTTTGTACGTTCTTGTTTTTTTACGTGAAAGCGACGGAAGACTTTGCGTTATATCACGCTTCAAACTGGCGTATTTCTTATATGAAAAATGATGGCCCAAGAATGGGGGTTGGTCAAAAGAACGTATTGAAGAATTAGATCAGCGTCCCAAATTGGAAAAATCAAACGGGTGAAAAGAAAGTCACAATAATTTGGTGAATTTCTTGATGATGAGTTATCGAAATCTGGTGGATTTTGCGCGTAAACATAAAAATTAACTCTAGCGTAATTCCACAAGATATCACGGTGCTTTCTCGTAAACTTTATACTGCTTTTGAAGAATTGCCGGGTAAAATTACGTTACTAAACTCACAAATTTCCTATAACTTAACAGAAGAACACCTCACGTTCATCGAAGTTCACGGCAATAAGCGCTTTAAAGATGGGTTGGTATATGGTGAAATCAGCCGCCACACCACATTATGTTCTCGAAAGAACGCGTGATTGAATACGGTGAAAGTTTAAATAAAGTGGTTGCATGGGCTTATTTTAATCGCTTGTTGACGGCTGAAACCCATTTGCACTTAATCAGCCAAAATATCGACCAACTTACTTTACGTAATTTTGTGGCTGATTTGCGGTTGTTTTTTCCGCATACAAATAGCCAAGTTCCAACAAATGAGGCACTTTCTTCACAGTGCGAAATCCGTGATTTATTTATTGCGGTGAATTTGGTGAATGACCCAACCGAACAAGTCGAAGAGCTTAAATCAAATATTTCGCCAAGTGATTTATTCAGTTTTGGTCAGTTAGAACAGAGTTTGGTAGGAAGCATTGATTTCACTTACCGTAATGTGTGGAATGAAATTCGAACCTTACATTTTGAAGGACAAAATGCGATTTTGCTTGCCTTAAAAGTGCTTTCTAATAAAATTGATCAAGGGGTGAATCAGCCTCGTTCTGTGCAGGTTTTCTGTTACAGTAAACACTACAACCGCACATTACGAAACTTGGTGAGTGTACTCGTAAACCGTTGTATCAGTATTCAATTAGGGGATAGCCGTCCAACAACCCATTCTCGTTTGCGTGTAGCGGGGAAAAACTGGCAATTCTTCTTTGAAGAAAAAGGGATCAGCTTGCAACCTATTGAAGGCGGAAAAGAAAGTGCGGACAATTTTGAAGACGTTTTACCAACCCAGTTGGAAGAGAAAGAGATTATCCCAGAAGCACGTCGGTATCCACCTGAAATTGATTTGTTTGCCAGTGAAGGTTTTTTACAATTCTTCTTTGAAGATAATGCCGATAATAGCTTTAACGTCTATTTGTTAGATGAGAAGAACCGTCTCGAAATTTATCGTCAATGTGAAGGTTCGAAAGATGATAAAGTACGCGAAATAAATCGTATTTATCAATCGCTTGGCTCAAATGATTGTGAAAATCCGTATAAAATGGTGCAACGGAATTTTAATTACCCGCAATTTTATCAATTGCACTCAACTGAAAGCGGCATGCGTATTATGCCGTTCAAATTTAAAAAGCAAAAAGGACTTGCGAATAGCGACATCAAAACAAGCATTGTTTTGAGATAAATCAAGTTTATCTGCAAATATGCATTGGAAGATGGGCAAAAATCCCGATAGAATCCCTCGGTCGAAAAATCTATTGAGAAGTAATCTAAGGCAGTGGATGTTTTGCCTTCAGGCAATAGAATAGTGTCCGCTTATCTCTTGGAGAATATTATGCAAGAAAAGTTAAAAGTATTAATTATCGACGACCATCCATTAATGCGTCGTGGTATCAAACAATTAGTTGAATTAGAAGAGAATTTTGAAGTTGTCGCTGATGTAGGAAGCGGTACAGAAGGCATTTCCATTGCGATTCAAGAATCGCCCGATTTAATCATTTTAGATCTTAATATGAAAGGTCTTTCAGGTTTAGATACTCTTAAAGGCTTGCGTGCAGAAGGTGTTGATGCGCGAATTTTGATCTTAACCGTGTCTGATGCGAAAAATGATATTTTCACTCTCATCGATGCGGGTGCTGATGGCTATTTATTGAAAGATACTGAGCCAGATGTGCTGCTTGAGCAAATTAAACGTATTGCACAAGGTGAAGTGATTTTAAGTGATTCGATTAAAAATCTTCTTTTAGAACGCAAACATACCGTTGATCCAATGGATTCACTCACCGATCGTGAAATGGATGTATTACGTTTAATCGCGACAGGTTTATCCAACAAACAAATTGCAGGTCAGCTTTTTATTTCTGAAGAAACGGTTAAAGTACATATTCGTAACTTTACTTCGTAAACTTAACGTTCACTCACGCGTTGCAGCAACTGTCTTGTTCTTTGAACGAAATGGTCGATAGGTAAGATTTAGAATATAAAAAAAGTGCGGTTAAAATTGACCGCACTTTTTTATTTCTTTTAGAACAAGAAAAATTAGTTTTTCGCTGCTGCCGCTGCTTTTCACGATTACTGCAAACGCAGGCGCTTTAAGTGAAGCACCGCCCACTAATGCACCATCGATATCCGGTTGAGTGAATAATTCTGCTGCGTTAGCGTCATTTACTGAACCACCGTATTGAATGATCACTTGATCTGCTACAGCTTGTGATTTTGCTGCGATGTGGCCACGGATAAATGCGTGAACAGCTTGTGCTTGTGCTGGAGTCGCTGATTTGCCCGTGCCGATTGCCCAAATTGGTTCGTAAGCAATCACTGCACCATTAAATGCTTCTACACCTAATGCATTGATGACTGCATCAATTTGACGCGCACATACTTCTTCAGTTTTGCCTGCTTCGTTTTCCTAGCTTCAGTTTCACCAATACATAATACTGGTACTAAGCCTGCTTCTTTTAATGCACCAAATTTTTTCGCTACAAATTCGTCGCTTTCTTTGTGGTAAGTACGACGCTCAGAGTGACCGATAATGATGTATTTTGCACCAAAATCTTTTAACATTTCGCTAGAAATATCACCAGTAAATGCACCTTTCACATTGATATCTACGTTTTGTGCACCTAACTGAATCACACTTTTACCGCCACAGCTGCAACCACAACCAGAAAGTGCTGCTTCAGCCGTACCTAAATACATAACAGGTGGGGCAATTGCCACATCACAACCTGTTACATCATGTAATTCTGCTTTTAATCCTTCGATTAATTCTTTGGTGAAACGCTTTGGAACCGTTTAATTTCCAGTTACCCATCACTAAAGGACGACGTGCCATTTTTGTTTCTCCATATTGAATAAATAAAAAGTGTGTTTACTATACCAAACTTTGGGCAGATTTCTTTGTGCAAAATCACATTTTGAAAATTTTTTTTGGGGTAAATGATGATTATTTTGTGCTAAAAAGCTACAATCTACGGTACGGAACCGATAAAAAATAAATAATTTTATAAATAAACGGAAAATAGGTCTGGTAACAATGAAAATTTTCAAAGCCGAACAATGGAATATAGAAGTGCTTGCTCCACTCTTTGAAGCCTATCGACTTGCCAACGGAATGAGTGAAAATCCTGACCGCACTTTAACCTTTTTAACGAATCGTATACGTTTTAATGAAAGCATGTTTTTTGTTGCTGTAAACGAAAACTCACAGGCGATTGGTTTTGTTCAACTTTATCCTCGCTTATCCTCTTTACAACTACAACGCTATTGGCAATTAACCGATATTTTTGTAAAAGAAGATAAACATCAAGCCGAGATTTATGCTGCCCTTATTTCTAAAGCGAAAGAGTTTGTCCGTTATACACAATCTAATCGTTTAGTGGCAGAATTAAGCCAAGCCCAACAGAGTATTTTAGAACGCGAAGGATTTAAACTAAACACGAAAAAAAGTTTGTTTGAATTAACTCTCTAATGCATACACTCCTCAATCAATATTGGGATTACTTGCGAATTGAACGCCAAGTAAGCCCACATACGCTCACCAATTATCAACATCAACTGGATGCGATTTTAGCGATTTTGGCTGAAAAAGGTATTCAGCACTGGCAGCAAGTGAATCCTAGTGTGGTTCGTCTTATTTTGGCGGAAAGCCGTAAGCAAGGTTTAAAAGAAAAGAGCTTAGCATTACGTTTATCTGCTCTTCGTCAGTTCTTCAGCTATCTTGTGCAGCAAGGTCAAATGAAAGTGAATCCGGCAACGGGTATTTCAGCGCCGAAACAAGGCAAACATTTACCAAAAAATATTGATGCTGAACAGGTCCAAAAATTGCTTTCAAATGACAGCAAAGATCCTATTGATTTGCGTGATCGTGCGATGATGGAATTGATGTATAGCTCAGGGCTTCGCTTATCTGAATTACAAGGCTTAAACCTCAATAGTATTAACACACGTGTACGTGAAGTCAGAGTGATTGGTAAAGGAAACAAAGAACGTATTGTACCTTTTGGGGACGTTATGCTTCTCACGCAATTCAACAATGGTTGAAAGTACGCCCTTTATTTAATCCTAAAGATGAAGCCCTTTTTGTGAGCCAACAGGGAAATCGCCTCACTCATCGCTCTATTCAAAAACGAATGGAAACCTGGGGCATTCGCCAAGGATTAAACAGCCATCTCAATCCCACACAAACTACGTCACTCTTTTGCCACTCACATGCTGGAAGCGAGTTCAGATTTGCGGGCAGTTCAAGAGCTTTTAGGGCACAGCAATTTGTCCACCACGCAAATTTATACGCATTTGAATTTCCAACATCTTGCAGAAGTGTATGATCAAGCCCATCCTCGAGCAAAACGAAAAAAATAAACAAAGTGCGGTCAAAAATCGTCGTCTTTTTTAACCGCACTTCTAAACAAAAAGGCTACCTTTCGGTAGCCTTTATTCATTTAACTATAAGCTAAACGCTTGAATATAAGGAAGTTTACCTTTCTTCAGCATGTCTTCAATACCGCTTTGATGGTCATTTTCACCCTAAGCCTCGTAATTCAAAGGTAACGCCAATGCTGTTGTCATAAATCACTTGATCGTCACGTTGATTTTGTCGACTCGTGACATAACGTCTCGCCCCTACGCCAACAGACCAACAGCACGAGTTATATTGCACACCCACATATTGCTCAACTGGTTTTTTCAACGCAATATCTTGATAGTATTTTCCGACAAGCGCCCAGTTATCCGAGACTTCCCATGCTGCTACGACACCGACCTGTTTAATATCTTGTTGGTAACGGTTAGCAGACGCACCTAAGTTTTGGTTGATATACTCTTTACTTGCGTAGCGATAATTTAACTGAATCAGATTGTTCTTCATCGGGTTAAATTCCAAACTGCTATTTGCCAATGATGCTTTATCTAGCAACGTATCATATTGGTAGCTACCGCGCCAATTCCATTTATTACTAATTTTCCAGTTAGATTCTAATGCCCAAGAAGAAGAGGATTTTGATGTACGATTACTCGGATTATCATCAATTTCTGGACGCAGTTAAATAATAAATTTGTCCTGCAGAGAAGTTGAAACGCTCATCGGCATTTTTATCATAAAAGACGAGCTTGTTCCCACCAAGCGTCACTTTGGTTTGCGGATGAAATACGGTCTAAACCACTATAACGACGATCGCGGAATAATGAATAATAATCTTGCTGAACTAAAGCGGAGTCATAACCAAAGCCAAGATAGTCATTAACTAACTTAGAGCCAATATTGCTTTGATCCTTATATGGTCGATATAAGTATTGTGCGTGTGGTTCCAGTGTTTGTGTATAGCCATCAAATAAAGTTTTGTTGGTGGCTAAAACTGTTTGTAAATCCACTTTTAATTGTGGCAATACACGATTTACGGATTTTTGTACCTCTTCTGCAGCAGAAGAAGAGCCCTTTCTTCTGATTATAATGCGTTGCATAAAGTTTGGTTTCAATGTTCAAGTTTCCATATTTATTTGACATTGCTGTCGTCAAACTCGGCTCAGTATGGAAACGCCAAGCCGTTGGCATTAATGCACTGTCGTTATCAAAACGCGCAGCTTGTGAGAATAATTTAAAATCTAACCAACCGTTCGCTAAATCGTTTCTATAATAATTGAAATCGATTTGTGGCATGGCGCGATAAGGACCGATATCTACTTCGTCAAAGATTTGGAACTGACGCGCTGAAATGGCTAAATTATAGTTTGGTTGATAGTATGCAATACGTGCATATTGATTCGCATAACCATCAGTACTGTCACCATAATCAGAATCAAAATCGGTGAAATATTGTTTATCACTGACTTTGGTGTAATCAACATTTAAACGCCAGTTTTCAAGAAAAGAAGAACTGTGATTCCAATAGAATAAATGACGTTTACGGTTATCACTGATGTATTCATCATAGCGATCACGCCCCAAATATTCGCCTGCAAGTTTACCTTCACCAACGGGTGTTAAATAACGGAACTCACTATTTAATTGCCAGCCACGGCGTGACATATATTTTGGTGCAATCGTCGCATCATAATTTGGCGCAATGTTCCAATAAATCGGTTGTTTATACCAATAACCATCACGGCTAGAATGACCAACTGTTGGCATTAATAAACCTGAACGACGGCGATCACCAATCGGTAATTGCAGATAAGGGGTATAGAATACCGGCACACCTAATACTTTAAAACGCGCATGCCAAAATTCAGCATATTCTTCTTTGATGTGCTGACGAATCTCAGAGGCATCTACCGCCCAAGCATTATCATCTGGGTAAACAAGAGGTAAATGTCGCGTTTTTCATTAAACGGTAATTATCACCTAACTCAATTTCTTGTGCTTTACCGCGACCTTGACGTCCTACAAGTTGGTAGTCTGCATCGGTTACGTTACCGTTTTTGCTATCTAAATTAAAACTCGCATCATTACCTAATAGATTGATTTGGTTGTCTTTATAATCAAATCCACCACGTAAATAAGCCCAACGTTGAACTTGTTTGCCTTCACCAGTTTGTTTAACTTCAACTGAATTTACCAACCAAATGGCGGTTTCCTTGTTTCAAATCCACATTGCCTTGATAAATCGCCTGAGTTGGCTGATTAATCTCTGCTTTATCTGCCTCAATATAAACCGGCAAATTATTAACATCACCTTTCACAACCTCACCAGTAAAATGAGGCACACCAAGTAAACATTGAGCATGCAGATCTGCCAAACTTTGTTGACTATAAAGTGCGGTCAGAATTGAGATTGAAATTAAGGTATATTTTTTATTCATAATTCAGTTCTTATTCAGATGAAATTAGGGGGATTATACTGGAATATCACTTACAACAACAGCCATTTGTATGGTCGTTGACTAACCCCACCGATTGCATAAAGGCATAGCATGTCGTTTCCCCAACAAAGACAAAACCACGCTTTTTCAACGCTTTTGACATTGCTTTTGAGGTTTCAGTTCTGGCAGGTACCACAGAAATATCCGGTACATCATTGATAATTGGTTGATGATTCACAAACGACCACACAAAATTACTGAAATTTTCACCGCACTTTTCCATGGCTAAATAGGCTTTGGCATTTTTCACAATGGCTTCCAGTTTTGCTCGATGGCGAATAAGTCCCGGTATTTTCCATACAACGATCAATATCTTGTTCGGTCATTTGCGCAACTTTAATAGGATCAAATTGATGGAATGCAGCCCGATAGGCTTCACGTTTTTTCAATACAGTAATCCAGGAAAGCCCCGCCTGTTGTCCTTCTAAACAGATTTTCTCAAACAGTTTTTGGCTGTCAAATTGTGGCTTACCCCATTCCTTATCGTGGTAGTCGATATAAATCGGAAGTTTTGCCCACCCAAGGGCATCTCGTATTTGTACTCATGCCATATCCTTTTTGAGTTGTTCATAGATTGCGACAAAATCGGGCATCACCCCGCGCCACAAATGGAATGAATGGGCAGCTTGCGCCACCAACATACCAAAACCATCGCTGACATTATTTAGACCTAAGGATTTACAGTAGGCAATAAAAGGCGTGTCACTACCTTTGGCATATTGCATGTCATAACAGGCTCGGGCTAATGATAAGATTGAGCCATCAACGGCGGCGGTATGCCCACTTAATCCGGCCGAAGTTGCATTGATCACCAAGTCATAGGTTTGTGCGGGAATCGCATCCATCGCGACAGCTTCAATTGTGCCGTAAGGTTTGAACTTATCTGCCAGTTGTTGCGCTTTTTCTAGCGTGCGGTTAGCCAAAGACAATCTGCTGTTGTGCTTCCAATAAAGGTAGTAATACCCCTTTGGTTGCTCCACCAGCACCTAAAATCAAAATACGTTGTTGTGGCTGAATCCAACCTAAGCGTTGTAAATCTGTCACTAAACCAATGCCATCGGTATTGTCCGCATAGAGTTTTGCCGTTAGATAATTTTTTTAATGTATTACAGGCTTCAGCCAGTTTCGCCCGTTCGCTATGTTCGTCAGCGAGTGCATAGGCGCGTTCTTTAAATGGTGCGGTGATATTGCAACCTTGCGCTCCTTCAGCAAAAAAAGTCTGTAATTGCTGCTCAAAATCCTCAAGGTCACCTAATTTGGCAACATATTCCATCGTTTGCTGGGTTTGTGTGGCAAATAAGCGGTGAATTAACGGGGATTTACTTTGAGCAATTGGATTGCCCCAAACGGCATAGTGCTGCATGTTTTATCCTTGTCTGAAAAGTTGGTTTGTGAGCAAATCACGAATTTCCGATGGATTTTGTGCTTGACCAACAACTTCATCAAGCACGGGAAAATCTGCCCCAAATTGGGAACGCACGGCATCTGCGCTGCGGCAAGGTGATTGACCGGTTAAGTTCGCGCTGGTCGAGGTGAGGGCAAAGCCTGTTTTTTCGCACAAGGCTTTGACGGCAGGATGAGTACATAAACGCACCGCAATACTATTAAATTGCCCCGTCAGGAAATGTGGAACCTCTGTCTTAGCCGGCACCACCCAGGTGATAGGATGGTCATATTGTGCCTGTAAGCGTGAAAGTTGTTCGTCAGACAAATGGGAAAAATCGATAAATGGCTGTAAAAAATGCAAGCTCGGCGCGACTAAAATAAGACCTTTTTCAATCGGACGTTGTTTTAAATCGAGCAATTTTCTGACCGCACTTTCACTCAGCGGATTACAGCCCAAACCGAATACCGCCTCAGTAGGATAGGCAACCACTTCATCTTGCATTAAACAGGGCGGCAATTTGTTGTACATTCATTTTTAGTTCTCAAAAATATGTCGACAGCCTTTTATTTCGCACATTGCCACACTTGCTGTTCGGCATTTTCACTTTTTAATAGTGCTAGTGGAAAATGGCATTGTGGACAAGGCATGGCGTAGGGTTTTGCCGGTAAGGAAAATTTGCAATGGGGAAAGTTATCGCAACCATAAAAGATTTTCCCTTGTCGTCCACGTCGAGCAACTAAATGCCCTTTATGGCACTCTGGGCAGTCAATGGATTGTTCTTCATCCTGTTGCTCATGCACCACAAAATCACAATCGGGATAATGGCTGCAACCGATAAACATCCCAAAAGCACCTTGTTTGAGTTGGAGTGGATTGCCACATTGCGGACAGGTTTCATCAAGCTCTTTCAACACCTTATGTTCCACCTTATGCAAGGGACGCAAATAATCACAGGCGGGATATGCTGTACAACCTAAAAACAGTCCTTTTTTACCCTGTTTCATTTGCAAAGGCGCGCCGCATTGTGGGCAATATTCTTCGTGTTTTGTGTGTTGGAAAAGACTTTGACTCATACGCTGTCCCTATGCTTGTAGCATTGCTTCCAATTCTTCCTGGGCCGCTAACCAATCCATTTCGACTTCTTCCAATGCTTTCTTCACCTCTACTTGCTGTGCCAAAAGTGCGGTCAATTTTTCTTTATTTTCTGCGCTGTAGAGTTCGGAATCCGCCAATTGGTTTTCAATCTCCGCAAGTTTGGAGGCATGTTTATTCATTTTTTCCTCCAATTGAGTGATTTGTTTACGAAGAGGCGCAGTTTGTTGGCGAAGTTCGGCCTCACGACGTTTTTGTTCCTTGCGGTTTTGCATGGAATTTTCATTGTCGTCATTTTTCTCCGAGGATTTATTTTCTGGTGCGCTATTTTGTTCATTCAGCCACTTTTGATAATCCTCTAAATCGCCTTTGAATTCTTCCACTTTTTTATCGTGTACCAAATAGAATTCTTCCACGGTATTACGTAGTAAGTGGCGATCGTGAGAAACCACCACCAAAGAGCCTTCGTAATCCACTAGCGCTTCGGTCAATGCCTGACGCATATCCAAATCCAAATGGTTTGTTGGTTCGTCGAGCAGTAATAAGTTTGGACGTTGCCAAACAATCAGCGCAAGCACCAAACGGGCTTTTTCTCCACCGGAAAAGGCTTTCACCGCTTGATTAACTTTGTCACCATGGAACGCAAAACTCCCAAGATAATCCCGTACCTGTTGCTCCGTTTGCTCCGGTGCGAGTTTCTGCATATGCCAGAGAGCGGATTCATCTGCACGTAGCGTATCAAGCTGATGCTGAGCAAAATAACCGAGTTGCACGCCTTTAGCTAATTGCACTGTACCAGAAAGGGCTGTGAGCTCGCCGGCTAACAATTTAATTAAAGGTTGATTTACCTGCACCATTTTTCCCGAGCAAACCGATGCGCGAACCCGGTACTAAATTCAGTTTAATTTTACTTAAAATTTCTACCGCACTTTCACCGCTGCCATAACCTGCGCTCGCCTGCTCAATCATCACCAAAGGATTCGGCAAGGATAGTGGTGGACGGAATTCAAAAGGTAAAAGGATTATCCACATAAGCCGGTGCAATCAGTTCCATACGCTCTAAGGCTTTCATACGGCTTTGTGCTTGTTTGGCTTTAGGTCGCTTTGGCTTTAAAGCGGTCGATATATTTTTGTAAATGAGAGATCTTTTGTTGTTGCTGACGATACATGGCAGTTTGTTGTGCCAGTTTAGTTGCCCGTTGCACTTCAAAGGAAGAATAATCGCCCGTGTATTCGTTGAGCTTCTGATTTTCGATATGGAGAATTTTTGTCACAATCGGATCGAGAAAATCACGGTCGTGGGAAATTAATACCAAGGTGCCTTGATATTGTACTAACCAACGTTCTAACCAAATAACCGCATCCAAATCCAAATGGTTGGTCGGCTCATCCAGCAATAATAAATCCGATGGACAAAGCAATGCTTGCGCCAAATTCAAGCGCATTCGCCAACCACCGGAGAAGGATTTCACTGGTTGAGCGATTTCTTCTTGGTTAAACCCTAAACCATGCAATAAGGAAGCCGCGCGAGATTGGATTGTCCAAGCATCCAAGGTTTCTAATTGCCCGTGAATGCGCGCAATTGCATGACCATCATTACGTTCATTTGCTTCGTTAAGTTCCTGCTGCAAACGGCAATATTCACGATCCCCTTGAATCACATAATCAATGGCGGGAATATCCAATGCAGGCGTTTCTTGATTCACCCAAGATACCCGCCAGTTGGATGGATAAGTGACCTCGCCACCCTCTGGCGTTAATTCTTTTTTTAATAGGGCAAAAAGAGACGACTTACCGCAACCATTCTTACCCACCAAACCGACTTTTTGTTTCGGATTAATGGTTGCCGTGGCATTTTCGAGCAATTCGGTTTGCCCGCGCTTTAGGGAAATATTATTAAATACAATCATTTTTTCGAATACATCTGAATTTGTGCCTATTTTGCAATATTTTTCCTTTTCTCGAAACAGTCTATTCCAATTTTATCGATATTTCTGCCAGAAAAAACACGTATAATGACACTCAACAAATCAATCATGAGGAAATAAAATGAAGCTCTCTATTCTTAATCTCGCCCCTGTCCGAGAAGGACAAACTTATTTGCAAGCGGTTGAGTCTATGGTAAATCTTGCAAAACATGCTGAGAACATTGGCATTGAACGCTATTGGATTGCTGAGCATCATAATATGAAAAATTTGGTGAGTTCAGCGACCGCACTTTTAATTCAGCATACGCTAGCCAATACGAAAACTTTGCGCGTGGGGTCAGGTGGTGTGATGTTACCGAATCATTCGCCGTATGTGGTAGCTGAGCAATATGGCACACTGGAGACGCTTTATCCAAACCGTGTTGAACTCGGTTTAGGGCGTGCACCAGGAACTGATATGCAAACGGCTGCAGCACTTCGTCGTGGACGAAACAGTCTGGATTTCCCTGCGGAAATTGCGGAACTTCGTGGTTACTTTAAAGATAGCAACCCTGTTTCAGCTTACCCTTCCGCTGGCTTGAATATACCATTTTATATTTTGGGATCCAGCACCGAAAGTGCGTATCTTGCGGCAGAACTTGGCTTGCCTTATGCCTTTGCTTCACACTTTGCGCCACGCATGATGGAAATGGCAGTGGAGATTTATCGCAAAAACTTCAAACCTTCTACCTATCTTGCTGAGCCTTATGTCATCTTAGGTGTGAACGCGATTGTCGCTGAAACCGATAAAGAAGCAAGACAACTGGCGACGACACAAACACTATTTTTCTTAAATGTGGTCACTAACGCGCAACAAAATTTACAACCGCCTATGGCATCAGAAGAAGATGTTTGGAAAGCTCAAATGCACGCCCAAAAGAAACCGCACTTTGGTCCAGTCGATTTCGAGGAAATCCCGATTTACAACCAAGAGCGTGCCGTAGTGGAACAAATGACCGCTTGTTCACTTATCGGTAGTCCTGAAAGCGTGGAATTTCAACTCAAGCAATTACGTGAACGGGTACATTTTGATGAAATTATGGCGGTGAGCTATATTTTTGATGAACAAAAACAAGCCCAATCTTACACGATGTTGAAAGCGATTGTGGATAAGCAATAGCGAGACAAAAAAATAAAAAGTGCGGTAAATTTCACCGCACTTTAAATCAAAAAAATATTAATAAACCGTTTCTATCGGTAAACCAGCTTTTACCCAACCATCAAATCCACCAATGACGCTAAACACATTTTCATAGCCTTGCTCAACGAGGAAAGTCGCCACATTTCGGCTGCTCACGCCATGATAACAACTCACGATAATCGGGGAGTCGAAAATCCACCTGTTCTTCAAATTGTAAAAAACTTTGGTTGGTTAAATGAAACGCCCCTTTCGCATGGGAATAGGTAAAACGTTGTGGATCTCGAATGTCTGCAAGCATGGCGCCATTTTGCACCATTTCCCAAGCTTGTTCTGGACTAATTTCTTTAAACGACATGGTTTATTCCCTTTGCGCGCTGTTTATACACGCCATCAAAAATAATCAGGCTCATCGCCAATACTAAACAAATGAATAACGGATAGCTGTCCGCATCCATTTCCTCTCCAATTAAAAATGAAATAATCACCATCAAAATGGTTTCAACATAACCTAAAAGGCCAAGTAAATTCATCGGTAGCATATTGCTGGCAATCACGTAAGCAATCAATGCTGAACCACTAATAAGCCCTAGTAATACCAATAATCCCCAAATATTAGGATTCGATTCCTGCACGGTAGCAAAATCGGTTTGAAGGGCAAAGTAAATGCTAACTGGCAATAATGCGATCATTTCTAAGCAAAAGGCACCAAGATCGGTATTTTTTAAGGCTTTTCGTATGGAGAAGTAGGTGGTGTAACCCACACAGATAACAATGGCTTCCCAAGATAATTCGCCTTTTAAGATGATATTAGAAATCACCCCCACTGCTGCAATTAACACGGCAATGAATTTCAATGTTGAAATTCGTTCTTTAAAAATGATCCGCCCTGCGGCCACCATCACAATTGGCAACAATAAATAACCGAAAGAAACACTTAAGGGAGCTGCCATTATTGGGTGCCCACAAAAAGAGCCACATTTGATAACCCATTAATGCGCCACAAGTGATATAGGAAAGGGCAAAGAGCGGTTGTTTTTTGATGCGTTTTATATGTTCCACTAATGCCTGTTTCTGCTTAAACATGATGACGGAAAGGGCGACGAAAGGGAATGTAAAAATCATTCGATAGCCGAAAATATCCGTGCCACTAAGTGGTTTCAGCAGCGTGGAAAAATAATACATATAGCCAAATAAAAATGAGGCTAAAAGTGAAATGAGTACGCCTCTTAACATAATAAATCCTTAGGTTAATTCTACTTATTATTTCTAGTCTAACATCTCCCAAAATGCACGAATTAAGGGGTTTGCCAAATTTCTTTTTTGCACACAAACGCCCAAATCAAATGCTTCTACCGGATTATCCAAATTTAAACGGGAAACTTCTTTTGCCATTGGACTATTATCAATTACCGCATCGGGTAGCATAGCCAATCCAAAACCGAGCGCTACCATCGGCACGATCCCTTCGTGTCCTGCTACGGTGGCATAGATTTTCGGATGTTTAATGTGTTTGCTACGTAGCCATTGTTCAATACGCTGGCGTGCCATTCCCATCTAACGGCAAAATGAAAAAGGCATTTGCTGCCAATTGATGGGTTCTTCCTGTAATAATTGTGTCGCTAAACAAGCCACGCGAGGCGCAATCAATGAAAGGGAAATATCATCAATCTTATAAAACTCTAATCCCGTCGGCAGATTATTCGGTTTTCCCCGCCAAAGCGAGATCCACTTGTTCCGATTGAATGAATTGCACCGCAGAAGCGGGGTCACCTGTGGTCAGTTGAATTTCAACTTTCGGATAACGAGAACGAAACTTGGCTAACACCTGTGGCAAGTGACTATATGAAGCCGTTACTGAACAAAATAAACGCAACTCTCCGCTTAATTCCGCTGAATTATCCCGAAGTTGACGCTTAAACTGTTGCCAGTTTTGCCATTCCGTTTTCGCAAATTGCAGAAATTTCTCACCTTGTTCGGTTAAACGCACTTGTCGATTATCACGAATAAATAAAGGCTGTTCTAATTCTTCTTCCATTCGTTGAATCTGGCGTGAAAGCGTAGAAGGCGACATATGATTTTGCGTAGCGGTTTTTGCAAAATTTTGTGTGTCCGCAAGATGAAGAAATATTTGAAGGTCTTGAAAGTTCATATGTGTCATTAAAAGTAAATATCATTGCAAAAATTGCAACACTAAATGTCAATAATATCACTTTACGCAATAATTAAAAATCTTATAATCCATGACACAACAAAAAACTATATTCAAACACAACCTCATACAAACATTAATCAACATCATATTAAGGATGAAAAATGGCTAACTATTTCAACACATTAAATTTACGCGAAAAATTAGACCAATTAGGTCGTTGTCGTTTTATGGATCGCAGCGAATTTGCTGACGGTTGCAACTACTTAAAAGGCAAAAAAATCGTTATCGTAGGCTGTGGTGCACAAGGTTTAAACCAAGGTTTAAATATGCGTGATTCTGGCTTAGACATTGCTTATGCATTACGTCCAGAAGCCATTGCAGAAAAACGTGCTTCATTCCAACGTGCAACCGAGAACGGTTTTAAAGTGGGCACTTATCAAGAATTAATCCCAACAGCAGACTTAGTGATCAACTTAACACCAGACAAACAACACTCTAAAGTGGTGGCTGATGTGATGCCATTAATGAAAAAAGATTCTGCATTCGGTTACTCACACGGTTTCAATATTGTTGAAGTGGGTGAGCAAATCCGTGAAGACATCACTGTAGTCATGACTGCACCAAAATGTCCAGGTACTGAAGTACGTGAAGAATACAAACGTGGTTTCGGTGTACCAACATTAATCGCGGTTCACCCTGCAAATGACCCACGTGGTGAAGGTATGGCAATTGCGAAAAGCATGGGCTGCAGCAACTGGTGGTGACCGTGCGGGTGTATTAGAATCTTCATTCGTTGCAGAAGTAAAATCTGACTTAATGGGTGAACAAACCATTCTTTGCGGTATGTTACAAGCAGGTTCTATCGTATGTTACGACAAACTAGTTGCTGACGGTAAAGATCCAGCATACGCAGGTAAATTGATCCAATACGGTTGGGAAACCATTACTGAAGCATTAAAACAAGGCGGTATCACATTAATGATGGATCGCTTATCAAACAGCGCAAAATTACGTGCATTTGAACTTGCTGAGCAAATCAAAGAAAGCCTTGGTTTCTTATATTACAAACACATGGATGACATCATCAGCGGTCACTTCTCAGCAACCATGATGGCTGACTGGGCAAACGGCGACAAAGATTTATTCGCATGGCGTGAAGCAACTGGCAAAACTGCCTTTGAAAATGCACCAAAAGCAGACGGCATCAAAATTTCTGAACAAGAATACTTTGATAACGGTGTATTAATGGTCGCAATGGTGAAAGCAGGTGTTGAATTAGCCTTTGATGCAATGGTGGCAAGCGGTATCTATGAAGAATCAGCTTACTATGAATCACTTCACGAATTACCGTTAATCGCTAACACTATCGCGCGTAAACGTTTATACGAAATGAACGTGGTCATTTCTGATACTGCAGAATACGGTAACTACTTATTCTCTAACGTAGCAACGCCAATTCTTGCTAAAGAAATCATTCCAACCTTACAAAAAGGTGACTTAGGTGAACCAACACCAGCAGTTGCTATCGACAACATCACTTTACGCGATGTAAACGATGCAATCCGTAACCATCCGGTTGAATTAATCGGTCAAGAGTTACGTGGCTACATGACAGATATGAAACGTATCGCTGTTGCAGGTTAATTATTAAATCGGTAAAATTTAAGCCAGCTTATTCAATAAGTTGGCTTTTTTTATAATCCCAAGGAATTAATATGAAAAACAACAAAATTTTTAACCGCACTTTTTAAAGTGAGTTTAGTGGCTGCAGCTCTTAGGATTGGTTAAATTCAGCGCTGAGCAACAGATCTCGCTTGCTCAAACTCAACAGGATGTCAGTATTCTGGGGTGCATCACCCAATTGGACTTTGCAACAAAAACCAGCAAACATCAATTAGTGATGCAATTAATGTAACTATTACACCAGGAAACTACCAAAATATCGCTAAAAACCGATATCGGAACTAGCACGCATGGAGGACAAACTCACAGCCTCAGTGATTCACTATTTAGTATGTTCACTATCTGATTCAGCAAATAGATCAACTCACTCTTAAATCTGCGTGTAAATGCCACATAAAGACACCCTTCAAGTTCCACAACTAGATAATCAATGGGCAGTGGATACTTTATAGGCTCAAATACTAATCGCTGAAAACAAAATGCACGATGCATAATGGTTGATTTATGTGAGTTCAATGCAATTCAGCGAGTGAACTCATGCATAACTACAAAAGTCTTGATAGTGATAACAACTAAGACTCCATATTAGAGGCATTTGCATCTGAATCAGAAGACTGTATCAATTCATCAATCATAGTATCAAGATGAATGGAAAGAATGATATTCTACGCATTATATGTGCAAAAAGATATGCAAATATCAGTAATGTACAAATTACTGAAATCAAGATATCAATTTGCTTTTGACATCGGTACAAATGATGAGAATGCAGCTCAGACGATTATAGCTAATCGTTTAAAATGTAACTCTAACAATAAAAGTGGTTTATTCACCACATCAGATAGCGGATCATAAACAATAACACTAAAAGATTCAGAAAGTAATCACAGGTCACTTACTCTGCATTCCCATTGAGCGATGAGCAGTTAGTTAAAATTAATTTAGAAAATACAACATTAAATGCTACTCAAGCATTAATCTCGCTTAATGATACAAAAACTGCCTCTTGAAGCAGAAGATGATGATGCATCCAACCTTTCTACATCATTCTGACTGTATCATCTGGAGCTTACTACAGTACAAAACTCGCAAACTAGCGTGCTCAATTCTTGAAAAACTCAGATAATAGCAATTGGACAACTAAAGCTTATCTACTGATGTAAAGATGGCGTGGTTCAATACAATCAAGCGATTGAACTAATTTGGCTCTTAAAGCAATTGCTGAAGTACATTTGCCCAGACTGATAACTATCAAGGTATCATTGTTCGTGGTAAGCTCACTGGCTCAGGCACATTCAATCTAAACACGAATATCGCTGAAAACAAAAGCGATAAAATCGTTGTTAAAGGCACTGCTGAAGGTAATCATAAAATTGGTGTAACTAATCAAGGCGCAAATGTTGCTAACGGTAAAAGTAACTCTTGTCGAAACCAATGGCGGTAATGCTGCATTTAGCTTAACGAACCCGAATAATCGTGTAGATTTAGGGGCTTACCAATATTTCCTAACAAAAGAAGGAAATAATTGGGTATTAGCGAACTCTAAAAATGCAGTCACCCCAACTCCACCTGTTGCACCAGTTACACCAAGCAAACAAGTGGTGACTCCAAGCAAACCTGCGGTAACGCCTAGCACCCCAGTAGTAACCCCAAGTAATCCAGTAGTACCACCTGCAGTTCTACCAAGCGCACCGTTACTTTCAGACTTAGCAAATGCACAAGTTTCTCTTCGTCAAGCACAATTGCTTTTAGTGGAAGATGATTTAAGTGGCATCCATCAACGTCTAGGTGAAGTGAAAAATGGTGAAAAAGGCAATGTGTGGGTTCGTAATGTGAATTCTCGCCAAAAATTAGCCGCACTTTCGACTGGTGAGAGTGAAACTTCTGGCTTTAAACAAAACGTACATAGCTTACAAGTGGGCGCTGATGCTGCTGTAACTGATAACCTCCGTGTTGGTGGATTTGTTGGCCGCAGCCAAGCTAACGTTGATTTTAATGGTCATTACGGTGATGGCAAAGTAAGAAGCAACAGCGTGGGCTTATATGCAGCTTACCTTGCAGATAACGGTATTTATGTAGATAACATCGTGAAATACAGCCGTTTACACGCTAACTCAGATCTCACAGAGAAAACGCCATTACAACGCTTATACTATTTCGAGTGAATTAGGTAAACGCTTTAGCCTTGCGAATGATTGGACAATCACTCCCGCAAGCACAAATTAGCGTGGACACATATTTCATCACAAGAGAATGAAGATAGCTTATCTTCTGTTTATTCTCGAATTGGTTTACGTGTAGCCAAAGGCTTTGCATTAAGTAATGGTTGGAATTTACAACCTTATGCAGAAGTAAATGCGATTACTAGCAAAAACCGTAGCAGCAAAATTCATTACACAAACAGCGCGCTTGATGTCGCAAGCAGCCGTGGACGTTTTGAAAGTGCGGTCGGTTTAAATGCTGGATTTGCAAATCATCGTTTTGGTTTAGAAGTAAGCCGTGCTGACGGTAAAAACTTCGATAAACCTTATGCAATTCAAGCGGTTTATCGCTATCAATGGTAATATAAAAGGGCGGAGTAAAATCCGCCCTTTTTCTCTTTTTACTGAATAAATAATATGTCGAAATCTTTCCCTTCTCGCTCATTTACAACCAAACGAACGGCAAAACCTACTCGTTCATTTAAGCCTAAAGCGAAGCCGATCACACTAGAACAGACCATTGTTGTTTTATTTAACAAACCTTTTGATGTACTGACACAATTCACCGATGAAAATGGTCGAGCTACATTAAAAGATTTTATTGCTATTCCTAATGTGTATGCGGCAGGACGATTGGATCGTGATAGCGAAGGGCTGCTGATTTTAACGAATAATGGTGAAGTGCAACATCGTTTGGCTGATCCTAAGTTTAAAACCAGAAAAAAACGTATTTTGTGCAAGTGGAAGGTATTCCTGAAGAGGCTGATTTAGACAAGCTTCGTCAAGGTGTTGAATTGAAAGATGGGAATGACGAAGCCGGCAAAAGTGCGGTTGATTTCTGAACCGGATTTTCTCTGGCCTCGCAATCCACCTATTCGTGAACGTCAAAGTATTCCAACGAGCTGGTTGGAAATCAAAATTAGTGAAGGGCGTAATCGACAAGTGCGTAGAATGACCGCACATATCGGCTTTCCGACATTACGTCTCATCCGTTATCAAATGAGCCATTTAACGCTTGATGGATTAGGGTAATGGTGAATATCGCCGTTTGAATGAAGAAGAAATGCGTGCGTTATTCAAACAACTTCATTTAAATAACGCACGTTAAGATTAGAAACGTTGAGCGGGTTGTGCGTTTTCAACTTGCACGAAAAAGCCTTTATCATTCAAGATAATGCTGTAATCGGTAACATATTTAACGCCGTTGGTTTCCACTATCGCATTACAGCTGCGAATGCCTTGTTGTGGATAAGATTGCGTTTCACGGGCTTGCGTGATTTGTTTCACTGTCATTTGGGTGTTAGTGGCTGCACCTTGTTTTTTGAAGGCATCAGATAATACCGCAAAAACTTTTGAATCATTACATCTTGGTACGACGACGGATTTTGTCACCATACTCGCTGTTTTTTGTGCGACAGTATCTACTTTCTTTTCAGTCACTTTTTCAACAGCTTTTGGTTCCGCTTTCTTCACTTCGGTTTTAACCGCTGGGTGTTTTTTTAGCAATCACTTTTTCAGGTTTAGCTGATTCTTTAACGGCACTTTGTTTGCTTTTTCGCTACCGTCTTTTTTTGTCTTTTTACTGCAGTTTGCTTAGTTTTTTCTACTGGCTGTTTGCCTTTCGTTTTTGTCGGCTCTGCTTTAGCGGCTTTATTTGTCGTTTTATTTTTTATTTTTTCTTTTTTCGTTACCGCTTTTTTCGCTTCGACAATTTTAGCTGGCTTTTTTTCGCTTCTGCTTTTTTTGGCATCCGCTTTCTTTTTAGCTGTTTTAGCTACGGCTTTTAGGCGTAGTGGCTTTCTTGGCTTCCACTTTTTTTAACTGCCGTTTTTCACTGACTTGGTTTGAGTTGATTTTGCCGTATGATTTGGCGATGCTGCAAAGGCCAAAACAGGTAACAAGGCAAAAATCACCGCGAGTAATTTTTTCATCCGTTATTCTCCTTAAACAAAAAGTGCGGTTAAAATTAACCGCACTTTGAAATCATTTATAAATTAAAGATAGTAGTGTTCTACGTAGTTTAATTTATCGTCAAGTTTTAACACTAACGGTTGACCGGTTGGGATTTCAAAATCCATGATTTCCGCATCAGAAATACCGATAATGTGTTTTGCTAATGCACGAAGTGAGTTACCGTGTGCCACCACTAAAACACGTTTACCAGAAAGCATTGCTGGTGCAATTTGATCTTCCCAGAATGGTAATGCGCGTTCTAAGGTTAATTTTAAGTTTTCTGCGTTTGGTACCACATCAGATGGGATGTTTGCATAACGACGGTCGTTATGTGCAGAGTTTGGATCTTTTGGATCTAAATCTGGAGGAGAAATATCGTAAGAACGACGCCAGATATGAACTTGTTCGTCACCGTATTGTTCTGCGGTTGCTTTTTTATCTAAGCCTTGTAATGCACCGTAGTGACGCTCATTTAAACGCCAGTTTTTCACTTGAGGAATCCATAATTGGTGAGATTCTTCTAACACGATGTTACAGGTTTTGATTGCACGAGTTAAAACAGAAGTGAAGGCAATATCAAATTCATAGCCTTTCTCGAACAATTTTTTACCCGCTGCTTTTGCTTCTTCTACGCCGCGCTCGGTTAAATTTACATCACGCCAACCGGTGAATAAATTTTGCGTTCCACTCACTGAAACCGTGACGAATGAATACTAATTCCATAAGGATCTCCTAAGTATTAATAAAAAAATGAATGGCTCTGTTATAGCAAAAAATCGTTATGTTTAAAAGTAAAAAGGCGGCATTTACTGATCTTTCGCAAAAAATCGCCTGTAAACTTTTAGCCACTCAAAAATAATGCTAGTATTTAAGCTTTATTCGTCCCTTAATTTCTCTCAAGTTTAGATGTATGCAGCAAAGCAATCGTAGAAAAAAAATCTTATCAAAACTGACCGCACTTTTGGCTTGTGGTCTGCTTGGCTTTTCATCTTTCGCGCAAGGCAACGATCTCAATCAAATTCAAAAACAAATTAAACAACAAGAATCGAAGATCGCCGAGCAAAAACGCGCACAAGCTAAACTCCAAGCCAGTCTTAAAGATCAAGAAAGCAAAATTAATAGCGTTGTCGGTGAATTACGTGAAACAGAATTAAGCTTAAAAGAAATCCGCAAGCAAATGGCGGAAACCGAAAAGCAAATCAAGCAATTAGAAAAGCAAGAGCGTGTGCAAAAAGCGAAGCTCGCAAAGCAAGTAGATGCCATCTATCGTTCAGGTGTAAATCCTTCTACCTTGGAAAGAATGCTTTCGGAAGATGCCCAAAAAGCGGAACGCATGAAAGTGTATTATCAGCACTTAAATCAAGTTCGCATCGATATGATCAACAATCTGAAAGCGACACAAGAGAGTTTAGCGAAACAGCGCGAGGCGATTTCAGGGCAACAAAAAAATCATCGCGATCAACTTTCTACGCAAAAGAAACAGCAGCAAGAATTACAAAAAGCGCAACAAGAACGCCAATCTACGTTAAATGAACTCAACAAAAACTTAACGAAAGATCAGAATAAGCTGGAAACGTTGAAAGCGAATGAAAATGCCCTTCGCCAAGAAATTCAACGTGCAGAACAAGCCGCTCGCCAACAAGAACAACGTGAGCGTGAAGCCCTTGCGCAGAAAAAACAAGCGGAAGAAAAACGGACCTCAAAACCTTATCAACCAACCGATCAAGAGCGTAAGTTGATTAACAGCACCAGTGGTTTAGGTACCGCAGCTCGTCAATACAGTCGTCCAGTTTCCGGTCCAACATTGCATTCCTTTGGTTCAATCCAAGCAGGCGAAGTGCGCTGGAAAGGTATGGTTATCGGCGCACCAACGGGTACAGCGGTAAAAGCCATTGCAAGTGGTCGTGTCATTCTAGCGGGTCATCTTAATGGCTATGGTTATATGGTGATTGTGAAGCACGGCGACAGCGACTTGAGTTTGTATGGTTTCAACCAAGCGGTATTTGTGAAACAAGGTCAGCTGGTGTCTGCGGGACAAACCATTGCACAAGTGGGGAATACGGGTGAGCTCTCAAAACCGGCGCTTTACTTTGGTATCAGCCGTAAAGGGAGTGCCTGTAAATCCGGCTGGGTGGATTAAATAATGGCAACATTCTTTCAAAGTGCGGTCAAAAATACGATTATTTTTTCAACCGCACTTTTCTCTGCATTTACTTTTGCACAAGGCAAAGCTAGCCATTGTGATTGATGATATTGGCTATCATCCGAAAAGAAGATGCGGAAATTTTAGCGATGCCTAAAGAAATCTCTGTCGCGATCATTCCTGCTGCACCCTATGCCAAAATTCGCAATCAGCAAGCGAAAGCGCAAAATCACGATATTCTTATTCATATGCCGATGCAGCCTGTCAGTAACATTAAAATTGAGGAAGGTGGTTTGACTTTAGGCTTGTCCGAAGCGCAAGTGAATGAGCGAGTGAAAAAAGCTAAATCTATTGTGCCAAATGCCATTGGAATGAATAATCATATGGGCAGTGCAGCCACGGCTGATGCCACATTAATGACTTATTTAATGATCGCACTTCGCGAGCAGCATTTATTCTTTTTAGATAGCCGTACTATCGGAAAATCAGTTGCGGGAAAAATAGCAAAAGAACAAGGCGTACGTGTATTAGAACGCCATATCTTTTTAGATGACAGTGATAATTTAGTGGATGTGCAACGCCAATTTCAGAACGCCATTCAATATGCACGTAAACATGGCACAGCCATTGCTATTGGGCACCCTCGTCCAAATACCGTAGCCGTATTAAAATCGGAATAAAAAATTTACCCGATGATATTCAATTAGTGGGCATGGGAAGTTTATGGCGAAATGAAAAAATCTTGCCACCTAAACCATTTATCTTAATTTTTAATGATATTCCTGCGCCAACTTCAGTTGCGCCGTTTGAGCCAATCCCTTTATTAAGAGGCGTGCCGAGGTAATAATATATAGAAGAAGTGTTGATATATTGTTATATGTAAACTTAAAAAAATTTACGTAAATTTACAAAAAAAATTTACCTTAAATGTTGATAAAAAGAGGTAAGAATATGACATTTCAAGGTTGCAACGTTATTTTCCTTTTTGTTAGAATTCGCCCAGAAAGGCTTTTTATTAGCCTTTTTGTATACAAAAAGGTGCTATAACACAAGCGTGTAATAGCATAAGAGTCTATTAACTAACCAATTTTACTAAGGTTACTTAAATATGAAAAACAACAAATTCATTAAATTTAGTTTAACAGTAGCGTGTGCAGCGGTATTAGCAGCATGTGGTTCTAGCGGCGGTAGCAGCAACAATGATGAAGCAGCTCAAAAAGCAGCAGCTCAACAACAAGCAGCTCAGCAACAACAAGCAGCAGCTGAAGCAGCAGCTAAAGCGAAAGCAGAAGCTGAAGCAGCGGCAGCTGAAGCAGCAACTGCAGATGCAGCAGTTGCAAAAAAAACAATCGATGTTGGTGCTAAATTTGTTAAGAAAACTCAATCTAACTTAAACGTTGGTGAAGGTGTAGAAACTAACAGCAAATCTTCTGTTGCTCCAACTAACATGACAGTTGAATTACACCCAAGCTTAGATACTATCGTTGTAGCGGTTCCATTAAACGCTGATGGTTCTGTGAACACTCAAGCAAAACAAGCTTACTTAGAAGATTTTGACTTTCCGTGGTAATACAGCGAATACTACTGGTCAACACACTTTAAGTCACATTTACAAAACAGCTAATGGTAGCACAAATGTAGGTGCGGCACGTAATGGCGGTGAAGCTTCAACCAAAACAGATACTAAAGGTAATGATACTGGTTTAGCATACGTTTATGAAGATGGTCGTTTAAACTATACTCGTAAGGCTGAAGGTAAAAACGTAGTTGATACAAAAGACGCTCGTACAGATGCTCGTTTAGCTGATTCTGTTGCTGAAGTATACGGTCACAGAACTTTCGTTGATGGTGATTCTGAAGTGAAAAACATTGCTGATGGTGATACTGTATTAGCGAATGCGCCATTCACAGCAAAAGATGCTGATGGTAAATATACCGCAGGTTCTAAATTGAACTATGTTCAATACGGTCGTGTAACATCTAAATTACACGCAGTACAAGAAGCAGATCTTAAAGATGGTAAAGATGTTGCTCAATACGGTACTAAAGTAGCAAGCTTCGGTGGCTACGGTGAAAACGGTACTGAAGATAACTACTTCTATCGTGGTGTAAATAACACTCCTGCAGCGCAACGTTTAGCAGCGATCTTAAAAATATTTACTTCGGTTCTGAAGCACCAGCTGGTAAATTACACTACCAAGGTCACGCAGTTACTTATAACCTAGACAAAGACTATGAAGATAAATCAGGTCTTCCAAATGCTTTAGGTGCGGAATACGCATTAGTAAGTGGTACTCACGTTGCAGCTGACATTGATTTAGCAAGCAAAAAAATGTAACTGGTAACCTTTACAACAGTATGGACAGAAACTAACACTCAGCATTACAAGTTAAAGAACTAACCATGAGTTGAGTTAGCTAACTTCAACGGTACATTAGCAAACAACGGTAGTATCGCTGGTACTGCAACAGCTACTGATACAAGATAGTCCCTCAAGGTGTGTTAAAGAGCTAGCTTTATACGGTGACAAAGCACAAGAGTTAGGTGGTGTGATTTGCAAGTAAATGACACTACGAACAACTGGGGTGCATCATTCGGTGCTAAAGTACAAAAATACCCATATGTTGCTCCACCTGTAGTTACTCAGCTCCAGTTCCAGCTTGGGGTGAAAGTACAGACGCAAAATAACGCAAAAATAATTTTTTTGAGTTATATTTAATATCTAGACAGCCCATTTGAAACATGGGCTGTTTTTTTTCTATCGTTGAGGGAAATATGAAAAAATCAACATTATTACTGACACTTGCAAGTATTGCATTACCGACTTATGCTCAAACTTCTCCCGCTCCCTGTACAGGAAAGAGATCCCATTGCAAAATGAAGCGAGCATGCCAAATATTAATCAAAAAAATCTAAAGGAAGACTTGCTGAGAAAACAGCGTTTATCTGAGCAAAGTGCGATGGCGCAAGAAAATCAAGCTAATGGTAATAGTGTTGCTAGATTTACTGGAAAGCAGTTAGCTGAAAATCCAGCCCTGTTAGAACGTTTATTTTTAGAAGCGCTGGTTAATCCAAATAAAGCGGTTCTTCCTGTTTATATCCAAATTTATGAATCTGTTCCTAATGCCGATCGTTTCTTTAATTGATTGGGGCAAAGCGATTCTTGAAAGAGAAGAGGATTTGAATAAATCCGTTGCTTCATACCGTAAACTCATTTCTGATTTTCCCTGAAAATAATTTTATCCGCTACCAACTTGCTGAAACCTTGTTCTATAACCAAGAATACGAAGCAGCAAAAACACAGTTTGAAAGACTTCGTGCTTCTACCCAAAAACGCTCAAGATATTGCGGTATTTGATAAATTTATTGAAGTAATCGATAGCAAAGAGAACTGGAACTTCTCTTTTTCAACGACTTTCTTAAATGATAAAAACTTAGCAAACTCTGCGAAACAAGGGACCAAGATGGCTGTTGGTAGTGGCGAGGTAACCTACAATACGCCTCGTCAAACAGGTCAAGGTCTTGGTTTGTCTGTTGGTGCAGATAAACGTTGGAGTTTATCTAACGGAAAATACGTTGCTTTTGATAGCAGTGTTAATACGAGATATTATTGGGATAACAAAAAATACAATGATGTCATCGGTCATGTTGGTTTAGGCTATGGTTATTCTGATGCACGTTTTAATGTGCAAGTGACACCCTATATTAACAAGCGTTGGTATGGTGGTGGTTTAAATGGCGGAGATAGCTTAAAACAATACACTGATACTTATGGCGCAAGTTTATCAATGGGATATTGGTTAAAGCCAAAAACTTTAAATATTCAGCACTTTATAACTTTGGTTATGAACGTTATAGAAAAGAAGTTGATAAATTAAATTACAATGGTGCAGTGCATTCTTTAACGAATTCATTGATGTTTATTCCTAGCTCAACCCAATTCTGGTCAATTTCATTAGATTTAACAAAGAAATATGCGGCTGACAGATCAAATGCTTACAATCGAATTGGTACCCGTTTAACTTGGGGACAAGAGTGGCCACTCGGTATTACAACCAGTACAACACTTGGTTATGCAAAACGTAATTATCTTGAACAATCGTTTATAGGTATGAAACAGCGCAATAACGAATATAGTGCTTCTGTTTCTCTTTGGCATAAACAATTCCACTATGCTGGTTTTACACCAAAAGTCACTTGGTCGTATAGTAAAACGAAAAAGTAATATGGCGATTTATTCATACGATAAAAAAACCAAGTCTTTATCGAAGTGGGTAAAAGTTTCTAAATGTAAAAAAAGTTGGATTTCAAAGGAATCCAACTTTTTTTATTATCGACAATATTTGAAATAATTTATTTCTGCTCTCTTTCCCACAAATCAGCATACTTCACAAAGGTGGAGTGGGCCGAAAGTACCGCCAGCAGAAAACCTTGTTTTCCATCTAAGAAACCGGCTTTTAAAATGTACATTTTGACAAAGCACCCGATGGCATGACTGACACCTTGCCACAATGTTGCTTTTTTACCTTTGGCTTGGCGTTGATCTGCCCAAGCTTTGGCGTAGCCCGCAGATTTCACCAAATAGTGATGAATGCTTTTATAAGTGAAATGCTCCAGATCCCCAGTTAATTTCTGTACTTTCGTGTTTTCAGGATAAACCACTTTTTCATGTACGAGTGAATCATTATATCCTGCATAATTTGTGCGATATAAACGCACCACATAATCAGGATACCAACCTGAATGACGAATTTCACGTCCCAAACACTTCACTCACACGAGGAATATCATAAACCGTATTTGGTGCATCTTGTTGAACCGCTTGTTGAATGGATTCACGCAGTTTCGGTGTGACACGTTCATCGGCATCTAGCCACAAAACATAATCACTGGTGACATATTGTTGTGCACGTTGGCGTTGTTTGCCAAAACCTGGCCAATCAGGATGCGAATAAAATTTTGCACCATATTGTTCCGCGATTTCTTGGGTGTTATCAGTACTGCCTGAATCGACAATAATGATTTCATCTACCCAATCTTTTACCGTATCAAGACATTGAGCAAGATCTGCCGCTTCATTTTTGACAATCATGGCAACGCTAATTGTTGGCATATTTTGATCCTTTTTTTGCTATACTAGCCGAAGTTTTTGTAAGTATAACCGAATTTATTTTATGTGGCGTTTTTTTTATACCGTGCCTGATGTATCTGATTCAGCCTTTTGTGCTGTTATTCATGTTACTACGAAGTCTCAAGGCTCCGAATTATCGCAAGCGTTTAGGCGAGCGATATGGTATTTATGCGAATCTTGCTAAGCCTGCACAAGATGGGATCGTCATTCATGCTGCATCGGTAGGGGAAGTGATTGCTGCTACGCCGCTAGTAAAACGTATTCAGAAGGAATATCCCGAATTTACCAATCACGTTTACAACGGTCACGCCAACAGGCTCTGAACGTGTAAAAGCCGCCTTTCGGGGAAACTGTGACGCATTGTTATTTGCCTTACGATTTACCTTGTGTCATCAATCGTTTTATTGATTTTATTCAACCTAAAGTATTCATTGTCATTGAAACGGAACTTTGGCCGAAATTTGATTGATTGTTTGGCTCGTCGAAATATTCCTTTCATTGTGGCGAATGCACGCCTTTCTGCACGTTCAGCCAGACGCTATGGCAAAGTCAAACAACATCTACAACGAATGTTTTCTCAAATCAGCTTGATTGCGCCACAAGATAGTATCAGTGGAAAGCGTTATTTAGAGTTAGGTTATGAGAAAGATCGTCTGCAATTAACTGGCAATATTAAATATGATCTTGTGGTCAGTGACGAATTACTTAAAGACATTGAAGCACTTCATGAAAGCTGGGCGAAAGATCGTCAGATTTGGATTGCCGCGAGTACGCACGAAGGGGAAGAAGAACTCATTTTACAAGCGCATCATTTGTTATTAAAAAAACATCCAAACTTGCTGTTATTGCTAGTGCCTCGTCATCCTGAACGTTTTAATCCTGTGGCGGATTTAATTGAAAAAGCCAACTTTAACTTTATTCGTCGTTCAACGGGGGAGATTCCTTCAGAAAATACCCAAGTGATTCTTGGTGATACCATGGGCGAGTTGATGTTGATGTATGGTATTTCAGATATTGCGTTTGTTGGCGGAAGTTTGGTCAAACATGGGGGACATAATCCTTTAGAGCCTTTGGCATTTAAATTACCCGTTGTGAGTGGAAAGCATACCTTCAATTTCCCTGAAGTTTTTACTTCGCTCTTAGAAGTGCAAGGTGTGTTGCAAATCAACTCAACAGAAAAAGCATTGTCAGAGATTATTGATAAGTTATTGAATTCGAAAGGGGCACGTCAACGTTTAGGCAATGCAGGCTACGAGGTATTAATCGAAAATCGTGGCGCATTACAGCGTCTTTTAGATTTGCTTCATCCTTATTTAACCAATATTTCGGAGAACAATAAATGACAAGCGTAATTTACCCTGGCACGTTTGACCCGATTACCAACGGGCATTTAGATATCATTGCGCGAAGTGCGGTCATTTTTCCCGAAAGTTTTTGTCGCGGTTGCGAATAGTCCGAGCAAAAAGCCATTGTTCTCATTGGAAGAACGCGTTGAGCTGGTGCGTCAATCGGTCGCTCATTTACCCAATGTGGAAGTATTTGGATTCTCTGATTTACTCGCAAATGAAATCAAAGCGAAAAAGATTACCGCCATTATTCGTGGCGTGCGCACAACGACGGACTTCGAATATGAATTACAACTGGCCGCGTTAAACCGTTTATTAACCGATGGTGTGGATAGTTTGTTTTTCCCACCAACAGAAAAATGGGCGTTTGTGTCTTCCACGATTGTACGAGAAATTTATTTGCATCATGGCGATGTGAAAGAACTGGTGCCGGAAGCCGTCTATTTAGCCTTAAAAGCACGTCGTGAATGAAAAAAACACTTCTGATTTTAACCGCACTTTTAGCGTTAACTGGTTGTGGTACGGTGGTGAAATTAATCGACCCATCGGAGAAATACACACCTTACGCGGGTGCGGCTTATGATTTAGAGATGGCACAAAAATGGGGCTTACCTATTTTAGATTTGCCACTGTCATTTTTATTAGATACCGCATTGTTGCCTTATGCGTGGTCAAATTAATTTGCATTAAGATATGAAACTCAATCCTCAACAACAACAGGCTGTCGAATATGTCAGTGGGACCTTGCTTGGTGCTGGCTGGTGCTGGCTCTGGCAAAACTCGCGTGATCATCAATAAGATTGCTCATTTGATTGAACACTGTGGTTATTTACCTAAACAGATCGCCGCCGTGACCTTTACCAACAAAGCTGCTCGTGAAATGAAAGAGCGTGTAGCCCATTCCATTGGTAAAGAAAAATCCAAAGGATTGATTGTTTCCACTTTCCATACCTTAGGTTTCGACATTATCAAACGGGAATATAAAGCTTTAGGCTTTAAATCGAATATGACCTTGTTTGATGAGCACGATCAACTTGCCTTACTCAAAAGAACTGACGGCAGATGTGCTGCAGGAAGATAAAGACTTACTGCGTGAATTAATCTCGGTTATTTCCAACTGGAAGAATGATTTGGTTTCGCCAAAACAGGCTTATGCCTTAGCGAAAAGATGCAAAATATCAAACCTTTGCAAAATGTTATGAGCGTTATGCGGCGCAAATTCGTGCTTACAATGCGTTGGATTTTGATGATTTGATTATGTTGCCGACCTTACTCTTCAAACAGAACGAAGAAGTGCGGTCAAAATGGCAGGAGAAAATTCCGCTATTTGTTGGTGGATGAATATCAAGATACCAATACCAGCCAATATGAGCTCATCAAACTACTCGTTGGCGAGCGAGCTTGTTTTACCGTAGTAGGCGATGATGACCAATCCATTTATTCTTGGCGAGGTGCTCGACCACAAAATATGGTGCGCTTGCGTGATGATTTTCCGCGTTTGCAAGTCATCAAATTAGAACAAAATTATCGTTCCACTCATCGTATTTTGCATTGTGCCAACATTTTGATTGATAACAACGAGCACGTGTTCGATAAAAAGCTTTTTTCCAACTTAGGGCGAAGGTGAAAAACTGCAAGTCATTGAAGCGAAAAATGAAGAGCATGAAGCAGAACGGATTGTGGCGGAATTAATCGCCCATCGTTTTAGCCGTAAAACCAAATTCAAGGATTATGCGATTTTGTATCGCGGGGAATCATCAATCCCGTCTATTAGAAAAAGTGCTGATGCAAAACCGCATTCCGTACAAAATTTCTGGCGGGACGTCTTTTTTCTCTCGAGCTGAAATTAAGGACATGATGGCCTACTTGCGTTTGTTGGTGAATCAAGACGATGATGCAGCCTTTTTGCGTATTGTGAATACACCAAAACGGGAAATTGGTACAGCAACATCTACAAAAATTAGGCGAGTTGGCACAGGAAAAACATATCAGCTTATTTGAGGCGATTTTTGAGTTTGAACTCATGCAACGAGTCACGCCAAAAGCCTATGATGCCTTGCAAAAATTTGGTCGTTGGATTGTGGAGTTGAACGATCAAAGTTTACGTTCCGATCCTGAAACAGCTGTGCGTTCTTTACTTTCTTCATTGCATTACGAAGAATATTTGTATGAGTATGCCACCAGCCCGAAAGCCGCTGAAATGCAGAGTAAAAACGTGGCGACGTTGTTTAGCTGGGTAGAGGATATGCTCAAAGGCGATGAGGTGAATGAGCCGATGAATTTAAATCAAGTGGTCACTCGTTTAACCTTACGCGACATGATGGAACGCGGTGAAGACGATGACGAGAGTGATCAAGTGCAATTAATGACATTGCATGCCTCTAAAGGCTTTAGAGTTTCCCCATGTGTATTTAATCGGTATGGAAGAGGGGATTTTGCCTCATCAAACCAGTATTGATGAAGATAATGTGGAGGAAGAGCGCCGTCTGGCCTATGTGGGCATTACTCGAGCACAACAAACGCTGACTTTTTCTCTTTGTCGTGAACGACGTCAGTTTGGTGAATTAATTCGCCCAGAGCCGAGTCGTTTCTTGGCAGAGTTACCACAAGATGATGTGCAATGGGAAAAAGATAAGCCCAAATTGACGGTAGAACAGAAGCAACAACAAACATCGAGTCAGCTTGATCGTCTACGGGCAATTTTAAAAGGCTAGAGATGATTTAAGTTAAAGTGCGGTCGGAAATTTATTTGTTTTTTCAACCGCACTTTATTTATGCAAAATGTAGATAAATCAAGCAACCAAAACGGCTTTTACAAAAAATGATTTGACTTATTTTCAAAAAAACGTATTATACCGCCCACAAACCGATTGTGGTGAGATGGCCGAGTAGGCTGAAGGCGCTCCCCTGCTAAGGGAGTATGGGGTCAAAAACTCCATCGAGGGTTCGAATCCCTCTCTCACCGCCATTTGTTTTTAGTTTTATTATTCTGCACCCGTAGCTCAGCTGGATAGAGTACTCGGCTACGAACCGAGCGGTCAGAGGTTCGAATCCTCTCGGGTGCGCCATTTTAAATCGACTCTATCAGTTAAAATGGTCACGAAGAATAAAACATCACTACGCACCCGTAGCTCAGCTGGATAGAGTACTCGGCTACGAACCGAGCGGTCAAAGGTTCGAATCCTTTCGGGTGCGCCATCTTCTCTCTTCAAACTTTTTTTTTATCAAAAACAATTAACGCTTTATTTGATCATTTTTCGCGATCATCAATGGTTTTTAATAAATAATTTCCTTGTATGTCTGTGACACTTCTAAAACCGACATTCGTGATTTTATAAGGGAAATTTGTCTTGTATTCGACGTTATCGTGGTGATGGCCATGGAAAACGTGTCTTACCCCTAATTTTTCTGCGAGTTGATTAATCACACGAAATCCCATTGGATGGGGCTTCGGTGCTTCATGGCAAATTAGAATATCGGCTTGCTCGTTTTCAATGGCTTCGATATCAGAAGGGAAAATAGACGTGCGATGACGCAATGGTACACCGCCACGCCAAATTTTTTCTTGCGGGCTATATTGGCAATAGTGGATGGGGTCAAAATACATTGGTTTATTGGGTGGCATCCAGATTTGTCCACGGAATACGCCACCTAAGCCGGCAATGCGTTGACCTTGAATTTCAACAACACGATTATGCAAATTACGCGATTTCCAATGTGTACCCCAAATCGCCTCAAATGCGGCGACGGTTTTGCTATCGTGGTTGCCGTGAATAAACCAAATATCACAATATTTTGCGAGTTTATCTAATTCATCAGGCGAAGAAAGTTGCAAGTCGCCCAAAATAATCAGGGCAACGTTGTCATTTTCTTGCACGAAAGGATAAAGATGTTCATAACTTCCGTGCGGATCGCCTGCGAATAAAATCATTTTATTTCTCGTTGGTCAATGTGCGTTTAGTATGCTGTAAACCTTCAAGTTCTTCATCATTTAACACTTTTTCCACAACAGATTTGACTTGGTTATAACGGTCTAAATAACTTGGTGATTCAATTTCAATGTAAGGCACTTTGTATTTATCTAACAATTTCTTCAATAACTGTTGGAATTGTTGACGTTGTTTTTGGCTGCCTAGACTACGTAAGCCATCATCCACCCATTTTGTGTTGTTTTTCAATAAAATGGTGACATCAAATGGGTATTCTTTGATCATGGAATCGAGGAATGGATGGGCTTTACCTTCGTATTGAATACAAAAAGCTTGCGTGGTAATGAAAGTCAGTATCAATAATTGCCACTTTATGGGCATGACGCACCGCATAATCAATATAGCGTTGGTGACCTAATGCCATTTGTGGATAGTCAGAATATTGCATGGCTTGCTCATCGCCACCTAATTTTTCAAAGACATATTCCCGACCATATTCCCATGCAGAAGTGGTATTGAAATACGGCAGCCAGTTTGCTGACTAACACACTTTTACCGCTGCTTTCACCACCCAAAATGGCAATGGTTTTTCGCAAAGAATGGACGGACTTCTTTCGGAATGAATTTCCAATATTGGAAAGGTGTAGTACGAATTTTCGTCGCAGATACATTAAAGAAAGAGCGGTCAGGATCCACTAAAGAAACTTCGAGTCCTAAGTATTTTTCGTATGGTGCTTTATCTTGTGGCTCACTACTAAATACCATCGTCGGGGTAAATTGTTTTTCTTCAAATAGATTTTTTACTGCGTCACTCCAAGCTTGCCAACCATTTGGGTAACTTGGAATGCCATCTTCAACTAAGTGATGAATGAAAATTTGATTTTTTTGATATTTAAAGATTTGTTGCATCCAGCGAAGGCGATCTTGTACTGTCGGCATACGTTTCATTTTACTATCATAGAACAGCTTTAAATCGCGTTCGGTATCGCTACAGACAATCACGTGAAGCTCATCCACTTTACTGAATGCTTCATAAATCATATTAATATGGCCGGTGTGAACAGGGTAGAATTTCCCGAAAAAAATCACACCCACTTTTTTATCGTGTTTGTTCGACATAATGTATCCTTCGCTAAATGGCCACTACGAGGTGGCTGAATAGTCCTATTTTATGCAATCTTTGTGCAAATAAAAACATTTTTCATTGAATGATTTTTTACAGCAACATTTTACGTTATACTACGACCTGCATTCTCAGGGCAGGGTGAAATTCCCTACCGGTGGTGACAGCCCACGAGCACTTAAAAGTGCGGTCAATTTTGATTGCGTTTTACAAAATTGTTTCGCTTTGTCCTTTTAAGGTTAGCAGATTTGGTGAAATTCCAAAGCCGACAGTATAGTCTGGATGAAAGAGAATAAAACGGATTGGGTTCCCACTTCCGTTCTATTTATTTGCATTTCTCAGCCCTGATTCTGGTTAATTTTAACGTAACAACAAAGGAAATTACGATGAATCAGTCAATTTTATCTGCATTTGGTGCGACCGGCGAAGAACGGGTGATTAACGCATTGAATGCATTCAAACAAGGTAATGGCGTATTAGTGTTGGATGATGAAGATCGCGAAAATGAAGGCGATTTAATTTTCCCAGCAGAAACCATTACCCCAGAACAAATGGCAAAACTTATTCGTTATGGCAGTGGTATCGTGTGTTTATGTATCACCGATGAACAATGCAAACAGCTTGATTTGCCACCGATGGTTGAGCACAACAATAGCGTGAATAAAACCGCGTTTACCGTGACGATTGAAGCGGCAGAAGGTGTGTCGACAGGTGTATCGGCGCAAGATCGTGTCACCACAATCAAAGCAGCAATTGCAGATCATGCAAAACCGACAGATCTTCACCGTCCAGGACATGTTTTCCCATTACGTGCCGCAGAAGGCGGTGTTTTAGCACGTCGTGGTCATACTGAAGCCTCAGTTGATTTAGCACGTTTAAGTGGTTTTAAACCAGCAGGGTGTGATTTGTGAAATCACGAATGATGATGGCACCATGGCTCGTGCTGCAGAAATTATCGAATTTGCGAAAAAATTTGGTTATGCGGTGTTAACAATTGAAGATTTAGTGGCATATCGTCAAAAACATCAGTGCTAATTAAATACTCAGAAAACAAAAGTGCGGTCAGAAAATCTATTAAATTCTGACCGCACTTTGCATTTTAGGCTTAATTGGTTTCCACAAAGCTTAATGCCGTTTCGACCACTTCGATTCCTGCGCCTTGCTTAAAGGCATTTTCACTTAAATAGCGTCGCCATTGTCTTGCCCCTTTGCAGTTTTGGAATGCACCGAGCATATGTCGAACGATATGATTTAAATAAACACCTTGGCTCAGTTGTTTTTCAATATAAGGGAACATAGCTTCCACCGCTTGTCTTGGTGTGACGATATCTGCATTGGCATCAAAAAGCATTTGATCAACATAGCCCAACAATGACGGATTTTGATAAGCCTCACGCCCAACCATCACGCCATCAACAAATTGTAAATGATGTTTCATTTCTTCGATGGTTTTAATGCCGCCATTAATAGCAATGGTTAACTGTGGGAAATCTTTCTTTAATTGATAAACACGATCATAGTCCAAAGGTGGAATCTCGCGATTCTCTTTTGGGCTTAATCCTGAAAGCCAGGCTTTTCGTGCATGAACAATAAATTCTTGGCAGCCTGCATGATGGACTTTTTCGATAAAGTCGCAGAGAAATTCATAGCTATCCAAATCATCAATGCCAATACGCGTTTTCACGGTGACAGGAATATTCACGACACGTTGCATTTCTGCAATACATTCTGCTACTAAATCCGCTTTTGCCATCAAACAAGCACCAAACATACCATTTTGCACGCGATCGGAAGGGCAACCCACATTCAGATTAATTTCATGATAGCCTCTTTCTTCGGCTAATTTGGCACAATGTTTAAGCTGAACAGGATCGCTCCCACCGAGTTGTAGGGCAACCGGGATTTTCTTGTAAATCAAAATCTAAATGATCGTATTTCGCATGAATAATGGCGGGTGCTGTAACCATTTCGGTATAAAGCAACGCATTTTTACTAAATTGACGATGAAAATAGCGACAATGGCGTGTCGTCCAATCTAACATTGGCGCAACGGAAAAGCGTCCACGATAAAAGTGCGGTTGGTTTTCTGACATATTTTATTTCTCTTGAATCTCGTTACGGCGAAGATCTTCTGCTTGTTGTTCCTGCATTCGTTGACGGAAACGTCCAGCCGCAAAGTGGTAAAAAGGTTTCGGACTAAATTGGCGCGAAATTATGGAGGCAATGATACTGGAAATCAAGAGCCAAATCAGCACAGGTTGAGCCCCAGTCATTTCCATCACCACTACGCTGGCTGTCACAGGGGATTGTGTGCCACCCGGCTAAAAAGGCTGCCATACATAAAATGACCAAAAAGCGTTGATCGACCATGCCGTTGCTGATTTCCCATAACATGGTGCCGATACCCGCGCCAGTAGTGAGAGATGGCGTAAAAATTCCGCCCGCGATGCCATTCCAATACGTCGTAACCGTTGCGAAGAGTTTTAGTATCCCCACTTCAGGTGAAACGAGTTGTCCTTCTAATGCTCTGGCGACAACATCATAACCTGTTCCATAGGTTTGTCCTTCGCTGTAGGTGCCCATAGCAGCCAACACTAAACCAAGTAATAAGGCAATATAAATAGGGTGTTTTCGGATCCAATCACGCCATTTGATTGGAGAAAGTCCTGCGAGTCCTTTGGCAAGGAGTCGTCCAAATATACCACCCAGTACACCGCAGACGACGCCACAAATGGCAAGCCAAAGATATAAATAAGGAATAGAGGTCGCACCTTTATAGACAGGAAAGTAAGGGCTATTGCCTTGAATCGCCACTAAAATAAAACCGGCCGCTAATACACCGAGTAATACGCGTCGTTCCCAGCGTAACATCACGCCGCGACCAAGTTCTTCAATGGCAAAAATGACTCCGGCCAAAGGCGCATTAAATGCGGCAGCAAGACCGCCTGCTGCACCGGTTGCGATGAGTTCATTTGTACTTAAGCCGCGGAAAGCAAAGTTGTATTTACGACAGAAATTTCCCCAAGCGAGCATGACAGCCGCACCCACTTGAACAGAAGGCCCTTCACGTCCAACAGAAGCACCCATCGCCATAGCAAAGGAAAGTCAGAGGGATTTTCCAGATAGTTTGGCGAAATTCAACCAGTTTTGTTTTATAGCCACTGTAAGGAAGATTGATGGATGCAATCACTTGTGGAATGCCGCTACCGCCAACATAAGGTGTGTATTTGGCGGTAAACCAGGTGAGAAAAGCAAGACCAAGCGGTAAAACGATCCAAACGGCGAGAGGGTATTTAGCAGACCAATAGGCATTAAATTCAAGTCCCGATATCGGCGAGTTTCGCAAATCCAAAGGAAAAAAGCGCAACAAATGTCGCACCAATCAGTAAACATACAAATTCGAGTGTTTTATGAGAGATACGATGGGTTTGTCGAAGTTTTTTATGGTAGAAATAACGTAAATGAAAAATGAATGAACGTAACATAATGATTGCCAACAAAATAATTCTGCTTGAAATTATAAAACCCTAGCTACAGGCAGGCAATTGATTTGGAAAAAGAGAGGTAAAAACTAAATGAATTAAACATCTTGAAGAGAATGTATTAAATGTAAAAGATGGGATGGAATAAATTATTTTAAAAATCATATAATTATAGAAAATCTCTTAAGTTAAGTCAGAATTCACTACACTTAGATCAATAATTATAAGGATTCTATTATGAAAAAAATGCTATTTATCTCGATGTTCACTTGTTTCCTAACTTGTACTGAAGTACAAGCATCTATAGCAAATTCCACCAGTTCGAGTAGTCAATTTAATCAAATTTCGACTAATTTAAGTAATGAAGAATTTGGTAAGCATATCCTCAAAAAAGTTTATCCGAGAGCTGTATACGATAAATGGAGTAAATCTTGGGAAGATGATGATTTTTTTATTGATTATGATTTAAAAGATATTCAAACCAGTGAAGGAGAAAAGCGTTATTTTGCACTGAATTATGGAACTGCAGGATATAATGAGGAACTGTATTTATACATTTTCAAAAAGTCATTAGATGAATGGGTTTTAGAAAATCAGGAATATATGAATTCTGAAAACTTTGAGCAAAAACCATTATTTAAAAATAAAAATATAGAGCTTCTTGGTAAAGCATCGGTCGTTAAGCTAGGAAAGGATACACTGGGTTTTCAATTAGACGGCCGTGATGGAGGGAGTGGCGGTGAGAAAGGTGATATTAGTTGGATTTACCCCGTAGGTAATAAAATGAAAATGGTGGCTGGGTGTCATTATGAAGAGTGGCGTTTTGGGCCTCTCGGCGTTGAATGCGAGCCTAAAATTAATTCAAGCCTAAAAGCCAACAGAGGCATTTTATCCGATCGAATTGAATTATAAGCTTGTGAAATATAAGCTTAATGATAAGGCTCAGAGTGGGTCAGAAGAATGGGATATAAAGAGCATAGGTAACAAGAAAGGTAAGGTAGTAATTTTATTTAATCCACAAACTCAAACTTATGAACTACCCGCTGGTTTTGAAAAAATTAGTACGAATGCGGAACAACTATGGAAGTACTTTAATAAAATAACAGATTCTAAGCAAAAACAAGTGGATTGATTTTTAATCCTCAAGCCTTAACGATATCTAATGAAGGAGGCTGTTAAGCACAAAGAATGCAATGCTTGACATTTTTCCATGAACTCTTTAAAATTCAGCGTCTATTTCTTCTGTCTATTGGATGGAGAGATAGATTTTGTAACAAACATTCTATTATGAATAACATTTAAACTGGAGCTTTTTTAATGGCAACTATCAACCAGCTAGTACGCAAACCGCGTGTGAAAAAGGTTGTAAAAAGTAACGTTCCTGCATTAGAGGCTTGCCCGCAGAAACGTGGTGTGTGCACTCGTGTATACACAACTACACCTAAAAAACCGAACTCAGCATTACGTAAAGTATGTCGTATTCGTTTAACTAATGGCTTTGAAGTAACTTCTTACATCGGCGGCGAAGGTCACAACCTTCAAGAGCACAGTGTTGTGCTTATCCGTGGTGGTCGTGTTAAAGACTTACCTGGTGTGCGTTACCACACTGTACGCGGCGCATTAGACTGTGCAGGCGTTAAAGATCGTAAACAAGGTCGTTCTAAATACGGCGTTAAACGTCCTAAAGCTTAATGGAACTCCGTTAAGTAAGGCCAAACGTCTAAATTAGTAAATTTAAATCAGAAACTCCAGTATCACATTAGCTCACTTTAAAGTGCGGTTAATTTTTATAGAGTTTTGGATATCCTGAAGATTAAATATACGGAGAAATTCGCAATGCCACGTCGTCGTAGTGTTGAACCACGCAAGATTCTTCCAGATCCGAAGTTCGGTTCAGAGTTACTTGCAAAATTTATTAATGTATTAATGGTAGACGGTAAAAAATCCGTTGCTGAAACCATCGTTTACGGTGCGTTAGACAAACTTGCAGAACGCACAGGTAAAGAACCTTTAGAAGCATTTGAAATTGCACTTGAAAACGTTCGTCCAACTGTTGAGGTTAAATCTCGTCGTGTTGGTGGTTCTACTTACCAAGTGCCAGTTGAAGTACGTCCAGTTCGTCGTAACGCATTAGGTATGCGTTGGATCGTTGAAGCTGCACGTAAACGCGGTGATAAATCAATGGCTTTACGTCTTGCAAATGAATTATCTGATGCATCAGATAACAAAGGCGCAGCAGTGAAAAACGTGAAGATGTTCACCGTATGGCTGAAGCTAACAAAGCATTTGCTCACTTCCGTTGGTAATACGCTTTTAAAATTTAAGGGCTTCATCCTCGATGAAGCCTTACCCTTATATAAACAGATATTAAACTTAACAAGGTTATAATAATGGCTCGTACAACCCCTATTGAAAGATATCGTAATATCGGTATTAGTGCGCACATTGATGCTGGTAAAACTACTACCACTGAACGTATCTTATTCTACACCGGTGTAAGTCACAAAATTGGTGAAGTACACGATGGTGCAGCAACAATGGACTGGATGGAACAGGAACAAGAGCGTGGTATTACCATTACCTCTGCGGCAACTACCGCATTCTGGTCTGGTATGTCACAACAGTTCCCACAACACCGTATCAACGTTATCGATACCCCGGGACACGTAGACTTTACTGTTGAAGTAGAACGTTCTATGCGTGTTCTTGATGGTGCGGTAATGGTTTACTGTGCGGTTGGTGGTGTTCAACCTCAGTCTGAAACTGTATGGCGTCAAGCTAACAAATATCAAGTTCCACGTATTGCGTTCGTAAACAAAATGGACCGTACTGGTGCTAACTTCTTACGTGTTGTTGATCAACTTAAAACTCGTTTAGGTGCGAACGCTGTTCCTCTTCAACTTCCAATCGGTGCAGAAGAAAACTTCACTGGTGTTGTTGATTTGATCAAAATGAAAGCGATCAACTGGAACGAAGCTGACCAAGGTATGACCTTCACTTATGAAGATATTCCAGCAGATATGCAAGCAGCGTGTGAAGAATGGCGTCAAAACCTTGTTGATGCAGCAGCTGAAGCAACTGAAGAATTAATGGAAAAATATCTTGGTGGTGAAGAGTTAAGCGAAGAAGAAATCAAAGCAGGTCTTCGTCAACGCGTATTAGCAAACGAAATCATCTTGGTAACTTGTGGTTCTGCATTCAAAAACAAAGGTGTTCAAGCAATGCTTGATGCAGTTGTTGAATACTTACCAGCACCAACTGATATTCCAGCAATCAAAGGTATCAACCCAGATGAAACTGAAGGTGAACGTCACGCAAGCGATGATGAGCCGTTCTCTTCATTAGCATTCAAAATTGCAACTGACCCATTCGTAGGTAACTTAACCTTCTTCCGTGTGTACTCAGGTGTAATTAATTCTGGTGATACAGTATTAAACTCAGTACGTCAAAAACGTGAACGTTTTGGTCGTATCGTACAGATGCACGCTAACAAACGTGAAGAAATCAAAGAAGTTCGTGCGGGCGATATCGCTGCAGCAATCGGCTTAAAAGATGTAACAACGGGTGATACATTATGTGCTATCGATGCACCAATCATCCTTGAGCGTATGGAATTCCCAGAGCCAGTAATCTCTGTAGCAGTAGAACCTAAAACTAAAGCTGACCAAGAAAAAATGGGTCTTGCATTAGGTCGTCTTGCTCAAGAAGACCCTTCATTCCGTGTTCACACTGATGAAGAATCTGGTGAAACCATTATTTCTGGTATGGGTGAGTTACACTTAGATATCATCGTTGACCGTATGAAACGTGAGTTTAAAGTGGAAGCTAACATCGGTAAACCACAAGTATCTTACCGTGAAACTATCCGCACTCGTGTTAACGATGTGGAAGGTAAACACGCAAAACAATCTGGTGGTCGCGGTCAATATGGTCACGTTGTTATCGACTTATATCCATTAGATCCAGAAGGTCCTGGTTATGAATTTGTAAACGAAATCAAAGGTGGTGTAATCCCTGGTGAATACATTCCTGCGGTTGATAAAGGTATCCAAGAACAACTTAAATCTGGTCCGTTAGCGGGTTACCCAGTAGTAGATCTTGGTGTACGTTTACACTTCGGTTCATACCATGATGTTGACTCATCTGAATTAGCGTTTAAATTAGCCGCTTCTTTAGCATTTAAAGCAGCGTTTGCTAAAGCAAACCCAGTTCTACTTGAGCCAATCATGAAAGTTGAAGTAGAAACTCCACCTGAGTATGTTGGTGATGTAATCGGTGACTTAAGCCGTCGTCGTGCTATGGTTAACGGTCAAGAAGCGAACGAATTCGTTGTTAAAATCGATGCAGAAGTTCCACTTTCTGAGATGTTCGGTTATGCAACAGACTTACGTTCACAAACTCAAGGTCGTGCATCATACTCAATGGAACCGTTAAAATATGCTGAAGCGCCAACAAGTGTTGCTGCTGCAGTAATTGAAGCGCGTAAAAAATAATTTTTTGTAACAATCCGCTCTATAAGTCGAATGGCTTATAGAGCATTTTCTAGGAAACTAAACAAATGTCTAAAGAAAAATTTGAACGTACAAAACCGCACGTAAACGTGGGTACAATCGGCCACGTTGACCACGGTAAAACAACTTTAACAGCAGCAATCACAACCGTATTAGCAAAACACTACGGTGGTGCAGCTCGTGCATTCGACCAAATCGATAACGCGCCAGAAGAAAAAGCGCGTGGTATCACCATCAACACATCACACGTTGAATACGATACTCCAACTCGTCACTACGCACACGTTGACTGCCCAGGGACACGCGGACTATGTTAAAAACATGATTACCGGTGCGGCGCAAATGGACGGTGCTATCTTAGTAGTAGCAGCGACAGATGGTCCAATGCCACAAACTCGTGAGCACATCTTATTAGGTCGCCAAGTAGGTGTACCTTACATCATCGTATTCTTAAACAAATGCGACATGGTAGATGACGAAGAGTTATTAGAATTAGTAGAAATGGAAGTTCGTGAACTTCTTTCTCAATATGATTTCCCAGGTGACGATACTCCAATCGTACGTGGTTCTGCATTACAAGCATTAAACGGCGTTGCAGAATGGGAAGAAAAAATCCTTGAGTTAGCAAACCACTTAGATACTTACATTCCTGAGCCAGAGCGTGCAATTGACCAACCGTTCCTTCTTCCAATCGAAGACGTGTTCTCAATTTCAGGTCGTGGTACAGTAGTAACAGGTCGTGTTGAGCGTGGTATCATCCGCACTGGTGATGAAGTTGAAATCGTAGGTATCAAACCAACAGCGAAAACAACTGTAACTGGTGTTGAAATGTTCCGTAAATTACTTGACGAAGGTCGTGCAGGTGAAAACATCGGTGCATTATTACGTGGTACCAAACGTGAAGAAATCGAACGTGGTCAAGTATTAGCGAAACCAGGTTCAATCACTCCACACACTGATTTCGAATCAGAAGTTTACGTATTATCAAAAGATGAAGGTGGTCGTCACACTCCATTCTTCAAAGGTTACCGTCCACAGTTCTATTTCCGTACAACTGACGTAACTGGTACAATCGAGTTACCAGAAGGCGTGGAAATGGTAATGCCTGGTGATAACATCAAAATGACAGTAAGCTTAATCCACCCAATCGCGATGGACCAAGGTTTACGTTTCGCAATCCGTGAAGGTGGCCGTACAGTAGGTGCTGGCGTTGTTGCGAAATCATCAAATAATTGATGTATTAACTGTAACAAGTTAGATAAAGAAGGCGTATCGAAAGATACGCCTTTTTGTTTGCCTAAAATTCCGCAAAATTATAATGAAAATTCAAATTAAAAAAGTGAATGTTAGGAAGAGAGAAATATTTGTTGGAGGAAAAAAGTGGCGGAAGGTCATGGGAGTTGAACCCACCCGGGAACGCTGGCGTCCCCAACAGGATTTGAAGTCCTGCCACCTCACCGGAGATGACGACCTTCCGTTATTGAAATTGCGGTTACTTTAGCGTAAATTAGTTTATAATTCAACGCCATTTTGAAATAGGAATTAAAAATGACCGCACTTTTTCAACAACTTCCTTCGGTAGATAAATTTTTAAAAACACCAGAAGGTGAAATGCTTTTAACTGAATTTGGTCATTCAGCTGTCGTGCGTGAATTGCGCCAATTATTGTCTGAAGGGCGTGAGTTTATCAAACAACATCAAAATTTACCGCACTTTTTTGCCGATCATCTGAGTACATTGCATTATTTACAAGAGCGATTGACTCAACAAAATCATGTACAAATTAAATCAGTTCATAATTTAACGGGCACGGTATTACATACAAATTTAGGGCGAGCATTATGGGCTGAAAGTGCACAGCAGGCAGCACTTCATGCAATGAAAGGTAATGTTGCGTTAGAATATGATTTGGAAGAAGGCAAACGCAGTCATCGGGATAATTATATTAGTGAACTACTTGCACAACTCACAGGTGCTGAAGCTGCTTGTATTGTTAACAATAATGCTGCAGCTGTACTCTTGATGTTAGCTACCTTTGCAAAAGATAAAGAAGTGATTATTTCTCGTGGTGAGTTAATTGAAATCGGTGGCGCATTTCGCATCCCTGACATTATGGCCCAAGCAGGCTGTAAACTTGTTGAAGTCGGAACCACAAACCGCACACATTTGAAAGATTATCGTCAAGCAATCAATGAAAACACGGCTTTCTTAATGAAAGTACATTGCAGTAACTATCATATTAGTGGATTTACCGCTTCGGTTTCAGAACAAGAGTTGGTTGATCTTGGACGAGAATTTGATATTCCAGTGATTACGGATCTTGGTAGTGGGGCATTGATTGATCTAAGCCAATATGATTTACCGAATGAGCCAACGGTGCAAGAAAAAGTCGCACAGGGCGTAAACTTGGTGTCATTCTCGGGTGATAAATTATTGGGTGGAACACAAGCCGGTATTATCGTCGGTAAAAAAGAGTGGATTGCTCAGTTACAAGCTCACCCATTAAAGCGCGTATTGCGTTGCGATAAAGTGATTTTAGCCGGGCTTGAGGCAACATTACGCCTTTATCTCCAACCTGAAAAACTTACTGAGACATTGCCAACTTTACATTTGCTCACCCAATCAATGGATGTATTAAAAGAAAAAGCCGAACAACTTAAAGCCTGTTTAGCAAATCGTTTAAAAGATTACCAGGTTGAGATTGAAGAAAGCTTTGCTCAGATTGGGAGTGGTTCTCAACCGATGGCGACGATTCCTTCTCTTGCGGTGACGATTGCCGAAAAAACAGAGGCAAAATTGACCGCACTTTTGACAGCATTCAAAGCAATTAGAACAACCGATAATCGGCCGAGTTGAGAAAGGAAAAATTTGGTTAGATTTACGTAGCGTGGCTGACTTTAAGGCATTATTAGATACGGTGGAAAAATTATGATCATAGTAACATCAGGGCACGTCGATCATGGTAAAACAGCCCTTTTGCAAGCGCTGACAGGCACGAATACCGCCCATTTACCGGAAGAAAAAAAACGTGGCATGACCATTGATTTGGGGTATGCCTATTTGCCTTTAAAAGAGAAAGTACTCGGGTTTATTGATGTGCCTGGCCATGAAAAGTTTCTCGCCAATATGTTGGCGGGGCTTGGTGGCGTGCATTATGCCATGCTCATAGTTGCTGCAGATGAAGGGATTGCCGCACAAACTAAAGAACACTTAGCGATTTTACGTCAGCTTCAATTTACTGAAATCATGGTGGTGATTACCAAGGCTGACCGAGCAACAGATGATCAAATTGAAACACTAAAAACACAAATTCAGACGGATTATCCATTCTTAGCTGAATCTCATTATTTTATTACATCGGCACAAACAGGCTTAGGCATTGATGCGTTACGCGATTATTTAGCCAATTTACCTGAATTAGCTGAAGTGGATAAACCATTCCGTTATGCCATCGACCGTGTTTTTAGTGTGAAAGGGGCGGGGACAGTGGTAACCGGGACAGCATTTGCGGGAACGGTGGCCATTGATGATGAACTCTTCCTTTCTACGGGACAAAAGGTTCGCGTAAAAAATATTCATGCTCAGAATACACCGAGCGAAAAAGGTTTGGCTGGTCAACGCTTAGCGCTCAATTTAAACGTTGATTTAGATCGTATTCCAATGCAGCGTGGCGATTGGTTGTTAGCCTCAGAGCCGCTTGAACCAACCGATCGTATTACTATTGAAATTACACCTGAAGTGAATTTGAAAGACAGTCAGCCTGTACACATTTATCATGCGGCAAGCCGTACGACGGGTAAGCTCACCTTGCTTGAAAGCAAAAATGCAATGAAAAATGACCGCACTTTGGCGGAGGTCATTTTAGAACAACCATTATTTTTAGCTTTCGGGGATAAATTAATTTTACGTAGTGGTGATGCGAAAGCGTTAATTGGTGGTGCCAAGGTACTCGAAATTCATTCACCAAAACGTTATAAGCGCACAGAGGCTCGCTTAGCGTTCTTAGCTAAACTTAATCAGGCTCAAACCGCCACACAACGCATTGGATTGACCTTACAAAAAGAGGCGATTTCAGCTCAAGCTTTAATGTGGAGTGAGCAACTAACCGAAAATCAATTGGCTGAAGCATTGGCCGAGAATGGCGATATCCGTTTTCAAAATTGGTGTTTTAATCGCGATTATCAACGTGAAAAAACGCAGCAAATTTTGACCGCACTTGCTACCTATCATGAGCAACATAATGATCAGCTAGGTTTGAGTAAAGCCCGCTTATACCGTATTGCGACACTAAACCAACCGGAAATCTGATTTATCATTTTATTGAAGAAATGCTTGATGAAGGCCAATTGCAGCAGACTCGTGGTTGGTTACATTTGCCTTCACACAAAATCCAATTTTCAGCCGAAGAGCAAAGCTTATGGCAAGCGGTGTTAGCTGAATTTGAGAAAGCGCATGGTCAAGCCATTTGGGTGCGTGATATGGCAACAGCCTTGGCGCAAGATGAAAGTGTAATGCGTAACTTTTATGTATAAAGCGGGTAAATTGGGCTATCTTACGCCAATCGTAAAAGACCGTTTTTTCCTGACTGAAAGCATTTATGCTTATGCTCGCTTAATTAAGGAAATGGCAGGCGAAGAAGGTAAAGTTGCCGTAAATGAATTACGTGATAAACTGAACTTCGGTCGAAAACTGACAGTGCAATTAATGGAATATTTTGACCGTACCGGCTTTTTACGCCGCAAAGGCAATGATCACATTCTACGTGATAAAGATACATTTGATTTATAGGATAACACATGAAAAAGACATTCATTTCAGCCTTAATTTTAACCGCACTTTTTACTGTAACAGGTTGCGAAGATAAAGAAGCGAAAGCAACCATTGCGCAACAAACACAGACAATTGCACAACTGACGGCAGAAAATACGCAATTAAAAGCTGAAAAAGAAAAGGCGGAGAAAATTATCCCTGCAATAATTGCTCAAAATGATGTGATTTTTGATAAAGAGGAGACTATCAAATATCCTAAACCGGTCAAAGAAGATGAATATGCGCCTGTTGAAGGTAAGCTTCATTACAGCGTTTCTACACTAAAAACGAATATTGAGTGGTTAGATAAACTACTTTTAGAAGAAATTTCAAAAAATGCTGATAGTAACCAAGAAGTCAAAGGAGGCATTTTATTGCAGATTACCAGAAAGCATATGATGAAGCTAAGAAAGAGATGTTGGAATTCCAAATAATTGGTGTTGATGAGACCTTAGATTTAGCATTTAGTCACCAAAGGGGTAAGCTTGCAGTATTTCTTGTAAACTATTACAGCTATGGCGGTGGGGTTCATGGGTTGGTGGTTATTACTATCTTAATATTGATTTAGAAATGAAAACAACTTTCATTTGATGATATTTTAAACCAAAACCAACAAGCCAAATTAAAAGAATTACTTGGGGAACGTTACACCTGGGATATGGCGAGGTAAAGATGAGGAAGTATTTACACTGCGCATGCTTTGAAGTGACCGATAATTTATTTAGATCATGATGGGATTCATTTTGTAACGTAAAATAAAATTGCGTCTTATGCAGATGGACCACAGGAGCTAGTGATTGAAAAGTGGTGGAATGCCTCAAATATTGGGTACTTGAATTTATTCAGAAACAGTATTACCCTGTTTCAAGTAATATGGCAGAATAACAGCGGTCAATAATTACCATTTTATTGGCCTTTTTTCACCCATAGTATTAAAGGGGTGTCTTTTGGTTTCACTTACAAAGAGTATGTTCCATAAAATTGGCAGAAACTGGAACATCGCGAGTCGTGGCAGCATCTGTCCGCCAAAATAAGCAACACTTCACCTTCATTCATGTACAGTTTTTCTCACGAGCATCACGGGTTCAGGACAACGTAAACTAACGGTATCATAGGGTTTTACCGACAGTAATTTCAGTCGGTTATCATCAGTTTTATTGAAATTGAGCTACACTGCTACAATAATTATGGGGAAATTTCGATAAATCCGCTATCAATGATAAACTACGCAACAAATTTATTTAACAATTATTTCATGGCTGGAATACCTTATCCCCAAAAAGTGCTATTGTTTTGAAGAAGAAATTAAGAAAAGTCGATTTATCACGTATTTGCAACATACGGAAGGGCTTGAATGTCAGCTTTGGGCAGAAATTAAAGGCAAAGACTTAATGTCTTCCGCCATCATTAATAAGCAACAGGCAGGCAAGCCAACGGATTCTCAACAATTAGGCTTTTCTGATGACGGTGAACCAGCTGGAACTGCAGGGAAACCGATGCTATCGGCTTTGCAAGGTAGCCAAGTTAGAAATCAGTGCTGTTGTTGTTCATTATGGGGCATTTTATTAGCACGGGGGATTAGTTCGTGCTTATGGAAATGGTGCAACAAGTTTTAAAATTATTAGAAACTGAACGAAAAGTAGAACGTCAGTTATTCCAAGTTCATTGTGATTATGCACAATTAAATTGGATCCAAATTTTATGTGAACAACATCAAATTGAAATTTATCAGCAAGATTTTCAAGTACAGATAACATTGCAGTTAGGCATTAGCGAAGATCAAATTAAACCTCTTGAACAAGCATTAATTGAGCGTTCGGCAGGAACGTTGAAATTAGAAGAAATGAATTAAGCGAGATATTGTGCATATTTTATCCATTATTCGGATTATCGGCATTTTGATTATGTGCTTTTCCGGCACGATGCTGATTCCAGCCTTTGTGGCGCTTATTTATGGCGATGGCGGCGGTAAAGCGTTTATGCAAGCTTTTGCATTGAGCTTAACTGTGGGCATGTTGCTTTGGTGGCCTTGTCATCATCACAAACAAGAATTGCGGTCTCGTGATGGTTTTCTTAATTGTGGTGGCATTTTGGTTCGTTCTTGGGCGGGTTAGCAACCTTACCATTGTTATTATTTGATGCACCTCATTTAACAGTGGCTTCTGCCGTATTTGAGGCGTTTTCCGGGTTAACAACCACGGGCGCCACAGTCATGACTGGGTTAGATAATTTACCGAAAGCCATTCTGTTTTATCGTCAATTTTTACAATGGTTAGGCGGCATGGGGATCATCGTACTTGCGATTGCGATTATTCCTTTATTGGGTATTGGCGGAATGCAGTTATACCGTGCTGAAATGTCTGGTCCAATGAAAGATCAGAAAATTCAGCCACGGATAGCAGAAACGGCAAAGGCATTGTGGTTTGTTTATTTCTTTTTAACCATGTCTTGTACCTTGGCTTATTGGCTAGCAGGTATGACACCGTTTGATGCACTTACACATAGTTTCTCGACGGTATCCATTGGCGGCTTTTCTACGCACGATGCCAGTATCGGCTATTTTAATAGCTCGGCGATTAATTTTATCACGGTCATTTTCTTGTGGATTTCGGCTTGTAACTTTGCATTGCACTTCAGAGCATTTTCGACTTTAGGACGAGAAAATATTTTGAAGATTTATACAAAAGATCCAGAATTCCGATTCTTTATGAGTATTCAAATTTTGCTTATCGTGGCATGTACATTGGTGATGATAAGCCATCAATATTTTGATTCCTCATGGCAAGATTTTGAGCAAGTCGTATTCCAAGCCGTATCGATTTCAACCACAACAGGCTACACCACATCGAATTTCGCTGAGTGGCCTTCTTTTGTACCGATGTTATTAATTATTGCCTCTTTTATTGGGGGCTGTGCTGGCTCAGTTGGTGGCGGTTTGCGTGTTGCACGGATTTTAGTGCTATATCTTCAAGGTGCAAGAGAGCTAAAACGATTTGTTCACCCAAATTTAGTGTATCCAATTAAATGGGGTCAAAATGTCCTTGATGAACGAGTGATTGGGAGTATTTGGGCCTTTTTCTCAGCGTATCTATTGGTATTCACTATTTGTTTATTAAGTGTGATTGCATGTGGTGTCGAACCTTTTGACGCCTTTAATGCGGTATTAGCAAGTATTAATAACCTTGGACCGGGATTAGGTTCAGTAAGCAGTAATATGACGGCGATGCCAGATAGTGCTAAATGGGTACTCACCATTGCGATGGTATGCGGTCGTTTAGAAATTTTCACATTATTGGCGCTCTTCACACCGGCGTTTTGGAAGGCATAATGAAAACATTAATTTTATATTCAAGCCGTGATGGACAAACTAAAAAGATTGCTGAATTTATGGCTCAGTATCTTGAAGGAGAAGTGGTGGTTTCACCGTTAATGGAGGAACAGGATCTTCAAGTTTTTGATCGCGTGATTATTGGGGCATCCGTTCGTTATGGTCACTTTAATAAACAGGTATATCGTTTTGTAGAACGCCATCACGAATTGTTGAATGCAAAAAGTGCGGTCTTTTTTGGTGTAGGTTTAACCGCGAGAAAAGAAGGGAAAGATACGCCAGAGGGAAATGTCTATGTTCGTAAGTTCCTTCAACGCATAAAATGGACTCCGGCAAAAGTCGGCGTGTTTGCAGGGGCATTGCTATATCCACGCTATAAATGGATTGATCGTGTCATGATCCAATTGATTATGAAAATTACAGGTGGTGAAACTGATGCGACCAAAGAAATTGAATATACCGATTGGGGAAAAGTAAAGGCATTTGCAGAAAGTCTGAATTCGTAGAATAAAAACACCATAAAAAAATTGTGTTTTTTTAGACGATTTGATTAAAAAGATCTTCAACCAATAAAAAAATTTACATTTTTTTACAAAAAAGATCTTGCAAAGGCATCTGAAATGCCTATAATAC